>Ga0308157_10000434_pt1 | contig 142149 bp, 152 predicted proteins | sample PhyBR1_FD_201035 | JGI IMG/M metagenome (GOLD analysis project Ga0308157, IMG submission 201035) | Phyllosphere microbial communities from UC Gill Tract Community Farm, Albany, California, United States - DLSLB.R1 | ecosystem: Host-associated > Plants > Phyllosphere > Unclassified | place... | reverse complement strand
TTATCCGGGTGGCGGAGGCGGAGGCGGTTCCACACCGGGTCCGGGCAGTCCCGGCGGACCACCGGCTGCAGGAGGCGGTAACCCACCGATTTCTGTGGTAAAACCCATCAAAAACATCGGAGATCTAGTAAAATCAAAAATCCTTATCGGACAGGTAAATATGGGCTCCGGTAATACCAATGCAAAAGTATTAAAAGCCGTATCTTCATTTTTAAAAGAAGACATACAAACGCTGTATGGCAGAATGAACGATACCAGAGAATCGGGTTTTGCCTATCAATTTGATATTATAAACGGAAGTTATACTTATAATGTATTGGGTGGAAGGTTAATACTTACAAGTCCTAACTATACCAACCGCAAAATAGAACTGGGCAATGTTTCGGGGAGGTTTAGTGGAACAGTACACGTTCATACCGATAATCTCGGAGTTACTGCTACTGAAATAGCAACACCTTTGTTCTCTCCTGCGGATCTTGGAGGCGTATTTAAATTTACGAATAAATCCGTAGAAGATCCTTTTCGCCAACCGGCAGAAGCCTTTGTCGGAGTTGTCAATAGGTACGGCATGTATATGGTGATGCTGCCCAATGATGTGACTTCAGAGAATATAAACACCAAATACAGTGATTTTACCAAAATCATACAGTTTGGCAATAGTACAAGAACAATAGCCGATCGTACAAAACAAAAGTGGATTAAATTTGAAAAAGAATTAGAAAGAAAATATTATGATATAGAACTCATAAATGATCCTCAACATATCAAAAAGAAAAAATACGAAAGAGCATTGCTATTGCTGATGAAAAAATATAAATTAAACCTTAATATCTATTTTTTAGACGCCAATGAAGGTAATTTTAACGGTAACTGGCAACAACTTTCTTTAGATAACAATAGTCAGATTCAATATACAAATATCAATTAATATGAAAAAGATTTTATCAATATTATTTAGTTTATTAGCAGGATGTATTTATTCACAAACATTTCAAGAAGTTGATAATTTTTACCATCCAGAAATCCTATATGGAGATAATGGTTATTATTTTAAAGATACTCAGGGCTATTTTAATCAGTTTACTGGCGCTGGTATCTGGCAATATACAGGTAATAACATAACAATACAATTGCGGTTTATAAAAAAGACTTTTGTTGAGAATACTGTTAATGAATCCTATAAAGAAGATGCTTTGGTTGGTGGTATTCGTATTGTAAAAAACGGGATAGAAGTACTCAATACACTCAATACGCTGAATGAAAATAAAAACTCAAGTGTTAATTATTATATTTTTAATGGGCATAGAGTAAGAAATACCATAGATTGTCTAGGATGTACAATTCCGAATCAAAGACTGTACATGCATTATAAAGAGCCTGATAATGACAATCAGCGTTTGACAGATATGTATTTTTTAATGCACGTCTATAAAAACGGACCGGCTTCTATTCTTAGAGTGGTGTTCCCTGAAGATGCAGTCATAGGAGATCCCACACAATACGATCCTGAAGTAGAGAATGCGCCAACTAAAACACAGGTAATTCTACCGTTTGGTAAATATGATTTTAAAAAAGTCAATTAGGTTTTTAAGATTAATGATTTTTTATAACCTGGAGTATGAAAACAATATTTTTTATAGTTACCTTATTTGTGAGTCAAATTAGTAAAGCACAGCAATTTACAGAAGTTGATTTCAACAATTACACAGGAGTTACCTATGGTGAAAATGGTTATTATTTTAAAGATACCCAGGGTTATTTTAACCAATTTACAGGAGCGGGTATCTGGCAATATACAGGTAATAACATCATCATACAGTTACAGTTTGTAAAAAAAACATTTATTGAAAAAACTATAGGTAATACTTATAAAGAAGATGCCTTAATTGGTGGTATGCGTATTGTTAAAAATGGGATAGAGGTGCTTAATACATTTAATACGCTGAATGAAAATAAAAATTCAAGCGTTAATTATTTTATTTATAATGGACATAAAGTTAAAAATACTATAGATTGTCTGGGCTGTACAATTCCGAATCAAAGACTGTATATGTATTATAATGAGCCGGATAATGACAACAATCATCTGGCTTCTATGTATTTTTTAATGCACGTGTATAAAAATGGCTCTACTTCTATCCTTAGAGTAGTATTTCCTGAAGATGCAGTCATAGGAGATCCCACACAATACGATCCTGAAGTAGAGAATGCGCCAACTAAAACACAGGTAATTTTACCATTTGGAAAATATGATTTTAAAAAAGTGAATTAGGTTTTTAAGATTAATGATTTTTTATAACCTGGAGTATGAAAACAATATTTTTTATAGTAACCTTATTGATAACTCAAATCAGTACAGCACAGCAATTCACAATTATAGATGTGCATAACTATTCCGGAATGAATTCGTATGGTGAAAATGGCTATTATTATAAGGATACAAAAGGTTTTTTTGATCAGTTTACAGAAACGGGTACCTGGCAGTATACAGGCAATAATATCACCATTCAATTGCGATTTGTAAAAAAAACATTTGTAAAAAAAAACTATAGGTAATACTTATAAGGAAGACGCTTTGGTAGGTGGTATCCGTATTGTTAAAAACGGAGTAGAGGTGCTTAATACATTCAATACGCTGAATGAAAATAAAAACTCAAGTGTTAATTATTTTATTTATGACGGATATAGAGTTAGAAACACTATAGATTGTCTGGGATGTACAATTCCGAATCAAAGACTGTATATGTATTATAAAGAGCCGGATAATGATAATCAGCGTTTGACAGATATGTATTTTTTAATGCACGTCTATAAAAACGGACCGGCTTCTATTCTCAGAGTCGTATTTCCTGAAGATGCAGTCATAGGAGATCCCACACAATACGATCCTGAAGTAGAGAATGCGCCTACTAAAACACAGGTAATTTTACCATTTGGAAAATATGATTTTAAAAAAGTGAATTAAGCTTTTAAACTTCTTTTACTATATACCTCTCGCGTATGAAAAAGATTTTATCAATATTAGTTTGTTTAATAACTCAATTTACTATTTCACAAACGTTTCAGGAGATAGACCGTTTTAACAGAGTAGGAACAGAAATTTCTTATGGTGATAATGGTTATTATTTTAAAGATACCCAAGGTTATTTTAATCAGTTTACGAGTGCTGGTATGTGGCAATATACTGGGAATAATATTACTATACAGTTACGGTTTGTAAAAAAAACATTTATTGAAAAAACTATAGGTAATACTTATAAAGAAGATGCCATAATCGGTGGCATGCGGATTATCCAAAACGGAGTAGAGGTGCTTAATACACTTAATACGCTGAATGAAAATAAAAATTCAAGCGTTAATTATTTTATTTATAATGGACATAAAGTAAGGAATACTATAGATTGTCTGTGGTGTACAATTCCGAATCAAAGACTGTATATGTATTATAATGAGCCGGATAATGACAACAATCATCTGGCTTCTATGTATTTTTTAATGCACATCTACAAAAACGGATCGGCTTCTATCCTTAGAGTCGTATTTCCTGAAGATGCAGTCATAGGAGATCCTACACAATACGATCCTGAAGTAGAGAATGCACCTACTAAAACACAGGTAATTTTACCATTTGGTAAATATGATTTTAAAAAAGTGAATTAGGTTTTTAAGATTAATGATTTTTTATAACCTGTAGTATGAAAACAATATTTTTTATAGTTACCTTATTGATAACCCAAGTAAGCATAGCACAGCAATTTACCGTTATGGATGTGCATAACTATTCCGGAATGAATTCGTATGGTGAAAATGGCTATTATTATAAGGATACAAAAGGTTTTTTTGATCAGTTTACAGAAGCGGGTACCTGGCAGTATACAGGTAATAATATCACCATTCAATTGCGGTTTGCAAAAAAAACTTTTACAAGAACTAATTTGATTAGTATTTATAAGGTAGATGCTTTAATTGGCGGTATCCGTATTGTTAAAAACGGTATGGAAGTGCTTAATACACTCAATACGCTGAATGAAAATAGAGAGGCAAATACTGAATATTATATTTTTGACGGTCCCAGAGTTAGAAATACCATAGATTGTCTGGGGTGTACAATTCCGAATCAAAGACTGTATATGTATTATAAAGAGCCGGATAATGATAATCAGCGTTTGACAGATATGTATTTTTTAATGCACATCTATAAAAACGGATCGGCTTCTATTCTCAGAGTAGTATTTCCTGAAGATGCAGTCATAGGAGATCCTACACAATACGATCCTGAAGTAGAGAATGCACCTACTAAAACACAGGTAATTTTACCATTTGGAAAATATGATTTTAAAAAAGTGAATTGAGAAATTAAAAAACCTGATCGTGATGGATCAGGTTTTTATTTTCATACGCCATAAAGGCTAAAAGATGAGTCAAAATGCAAATAGAATATCATGAAAAATATAAAATACTTAATAAACCTTATCATACTCTGGTGTATGCTACAGACATACAGCCAGCAGTATCCTGTCTTGACTGTTACAAATCAGGTTTTATCAACTACAGATGATAATTATAGTACGAAAGGTAACTATGCTAAAGATGTAGGAAATATTCGGAATCAGGTGGTTGGCAGCTGGCGATACCAGACTCCGGATCTCCTATTGGAATTAAAAATTGAAAAAAGAGATAAAGAACTCTATAGAATGGGAGAAACTTTTTATGACTATAAAGATATTATTATTATAAAATACAAACTGGTTAAAAACGGAGTGGTATTGCATGATAATTTAAATTCAATTATTCCTCAGAATAATACCGGTTATCATAACTACGATCTTAATTTTGTCTCTTATGGTTTTTATTATGATGCGACCTATACCTTTAAAGGCTTTATAAATGATTATTACCGTCAGGTATTATGCAGTTATGAAATGCAGAAAACAAACTTAAATGGTCAGGAAAAATTATTGTTAAACATCAGCAATGGCAACTATCGCATATATGGAGATGCTTCGATGTACACGCCTTCTCAGAAACTTTTTAGTTTGCCGTTAGGACCTATTCTTTTAGACAGAGTCCCTTAAATTTTATTTTGAAGTTGCCGGAAACACATATAAAAACCTGATCGTGAATCAGGTTTTGTTTTTTAATAGGTATAAACAATAATACATAATCCTGTAGGGAAGAAAGTCCATATATGAAACAAGGGAATCGCTACACTAAAACATATCGTTATAAAACTATTTAACTTTATTTTTATTCAGAATAATATAGCCGAGAATACCACCAATTATAGAAGCGGCAAAAATACCAATTTTAGCCTGAACCATATATACTTCTTCTGTGAACGCCAAAGAAGTAATAAATAAAGACATTGTAAAGCCTATAGAGGCTAAAAAACCGAGTCCTAACAAATTTCTGAAATTCATTCCTTCCGGGAAAGGGGCTACTTTCATTTTTACTAAAAGCAATGTAAATCCAACCACACCGGCAACCTTACCGATCAATAAACCAAGAAATACCCCTAAGGTAATATGCGTATTAAACAGCTGTTCTAAATCAATAGCAACAGATACTCCGGCATTGGCAAGAGCAAAAACAGGAATAATAATAAAAGTAACCAGCGGATGCATGGCATGTTCCAGTCTTTGCAGCGGAGGGATAGCTTCATTCGTATGTACTTTTATATCTTCGAGTATATGGAGCTGTTCGGCTGTAAGAGTAGGAGTATGGTCGTTGGGATCGATATTTTTAAATCTTTTAAGATACTCCTGAACTTTATTAATATAGGTGTTTTCTTTTATTTTAACATCAGCAGGAATAGTAAAGGCAGCTAAAACAGCTGCAATAGTAGCATGAACACCTGATAGTAAAAAAGCGGTCCATACTCCGGCAATCCCGATAATGGCATAAAAAAGAATACTACGGATACCAATTTTATTACCGATATACATTAATAAGACAAAGCCGAGACCAATGCTCAAACTCAGCATAGAAATATCAGATGTATAAAAAAATGCAATGATGAGAACAGCTCCAAGATCATCAACGATAGCGAGAGCCGTTAAAAAAATTTTTAAAGACAGCGGTATTTTATTTCCTAATAAAAACAAAACACCTAATGCAAAAGCAATATCTGTAGCCATCGGAATTCCCCATCCGCTGTGAACTTCTCCGGCAGGATTGAATAAAAGATAAATAGCTGCGGGTACCAGCATCCCGCCCAAAGCAGCTCCGATCGGTAAAAGTGCTTTACGCGGATTAGACAACTCGCCTCCAACAATCTCTCTTTTAAGTTCAAGGCCGACAACAAAGAAAAAAACCGCCATCAATCCGTCATTAATCCAGTGATGCAGACTATATTCCAGATAAGAAACTCCGTCGAACTGAAACCCCAGTTTATGTTCAAAAAAATGATGATAGGCTTCGGAAAAAGAAGAATTAGCAAGAAATAACGCAATAATAACGCTGATACCTAAAACAATTCCTCCAGCTTTTTCCTGCTGAATAAATTTCTGAATTGGGTACACAACTTTGTCGATGGGCATTTTTTGTCTGTCGGCCATTATTGTAGAGGTTTTTTTTAATAAAAAGATTTGTTCAAAGATACTTCTTTTAAAAAGAACAGGAATTCTCATGTCAAAAAAGCTTTCGTAAAGGCACGTATATTTTTTTTGCATTTATTGACCTAAGTCAAAGAATTAGACAGAACATCTACTGAAATTTGCAGCAGTATTAATCTTAAAAACAAAAAGATGGATAAAAAATATTATAGATATGTAAAGACCTTATTAGTTATAGTACCAAATTGATTATGGCATATGTAGGGCTTATCCGAAACTATGGTTTTGGAGAAGAATAGTTTCTGAAATTTTAAAAACCCTGAACCGTCTAAAAGTAAAAAATATAATACAAAAAAAGTAAAACTAAGATCCTCAAAAGCCTTTTTTAGTGAATTTATAAATTTAAAAAAACTTTGATAGCCCAAAACTTTCCGTTATTTTTGATAGACTTCATCTAAAAATAGTATGGAAACCATTATTGAAACAGAAAGACTTCTCATCAGAAAAATAGATATTTCTGATAAAAAAGGTATGTATTTGTTGGATTCTGATCCGGAAGTACATCGTTATCTGGGAGCAAAACCAATATCTCATGAAGAAGAAGCACTCACTTACATTGAGTTTATTCAGCAGCAATATCGTGATAACGGTATTGCGAGATGGGCAGTTATCGAAAAGGAAACAGGTGAATTTATTGGATGGACGGGATTTAAGCTTATCACCAACACCATAAACGCTCATACAAATTATCTTGATGTAGGATACCGGTTTATAAAAAGTGCCTGGGGTAAAGGATATGCGACAGAATGTGGAAAAGCTTGTATGGAATATGCAAAAAAACACCTTGCCAGATATGAATTACATGCCATGACAGAAATTGGTAACAGTAACTCAAAAAAAGTATTGGAAAAATTAGGCTTTGTGGCCGTAGAGATTTTTGATTTTGAAGGAGATCCTCACTATTGGTACAACCTGCGTAACTGATATGAAAAAGCTACTTTGTCTTATAGGGATTAGTATGCTCGGATTTTCTTGTGAGAAGATCTCATCTTCAGCAACAAATAAACAAATCGAGAAACAGCTTATAACAACTGATTCTTCCGCTATACATCAAAAACAATCTGCTGTGTCAGATACTTCTAACACAACTGTGATACATACAGACACTGTGGAATTCATATCAACAGAAAATAATGCCAATTACTTGTTCTATCATCTTAAAAAGGATCATAAAATCAGAACATTTATGAATAGATCAAAGGCATTATCAGATATATATCGAAGTGACATATTAGAAATACAATGGAAATATGAGGGGGAAGGTGATCTGAATCAGAACGCGATACTGATGTCGCTTAAAAAAATTGGCGACGGGTCGGTAAGTAAATTTAGAAAGAAATATCCGAAACCTCTTAGCTATCACTGGAGTGGAGAAGTTCCGTATGACAGGGACTTTTTAGACGGCATATATCGCAATGTAGAATATTATCTTGCCAACTCAAAAAATAAGTTGATACAACTTCATCTGCAGAACACTGACGCTCAACTCGGATATTCTATTGAAGAAGCACAAAAAGAGCATAAATCGTATGTTCTCATAGGCATATTTAATCGATTTGAAAATCGGGAAAATATGCTTCAGTGGTTATATATAGATACTCAGAATCAGGAAATATATGAATACGATTTACCGGAAGACAGACTTATCCGATTTAAATAGGATGAATATTTCTAATGAAATGATATGAATGCACTTGTACAACTTTTTAAAAAATTTGGAAATATTCCACCTGAGGTAGAAAAAGTGCTTACAGACAAAAGCGGTTATCTCATAAAAGATAAAGGAGATTTCTTTCTTAAACAGGGACAAACAGTTTCCAGTTTATTTGTAATGGAAAAAGGTGCAGTGCGGGCTTATTTTATTAAAGATGGAAAGGAAGTCAACTCCTGGTTTGGTTTTGAACATGAATTTTTAGGCTCTATCCTTCCGTTATTTGCTAATCAGCCCTCCTTTGAAAATATTCAGTTTCTCGAGCCATCAATACTCTATTATATACCGATAAAAGACCTTAATAAACTCTATCGTGAATACCCTGAAATGAACGATATTGGCCGTAAAATCGCCGAAGATTATTGTCGTATTCTGGAAGAAAGAATCATTTCACTGCAAACGGAATCTGCAGAACAACGCTATCATACACTACTAAAAAGCAATCGAAATGAATTACAGCGTATTTCTTTAGGACAAATAGCCTCTTATTTGGGTGTAACTCAGGAAACATTAAGCCGTATAAGAAAGAACAGTCGATTTTGACATTTATCAAAAAAATATCAGTAACAGATTGGTTTCTTTGTAGTCAAAAATGTAGCAATCATGAAATATTTATTTTTGGCACTGGCCATTGTATTAGAAGTAACAGGGTCCAGTTTTTTAAAAGCGTCAGAGCAGTTTACAAAATGGCTGCCTTCTCTCATTACAGTTATTGCTTTTTTAGGCTGTTTTTATTTTCTTTCCCTTGCTTTAAAAAGCATTCCTTTAGGTACAGCTTATGCAATATGGGCTGGTTTGGGAATTGTACTTACAACTTTAATCTCAGTAGTCGTCTTTAAGCAAAAGATAGACTTTCCTGCTATTGCGGGAATAACATTGATTGTTGCGGGAGTTGTTGTGATGAATGTTTTTTCTAAAGTAACACATTAAACATTTTCATACCTTTGAAAAAGACAGCTTTGCAGGGAGAAGAATAGTAATAACGAAAGCTATTCCACTCCGTCAATAAATACGTTTATATGAAAAACATCAACCACCCATTTATACTGAAAAACGGAAAAGAAATAACCATTAGAAACGGTGCAGTAACTGATGCAGAAAAACTGAGGAAAACAGTAAAAAAATATATTGGAGAAAGCGAGTACATACCACAGCTACCGGAGGAATATACATTAACCATTGAAGAACAGGAAAACTGGATAAAATCGTTTATAGAAAAAGAAAACTCTATAATGCTCATTGCTGAATACCATAATGATATTATTGGTAATATTGATATAAACGGGAGTGTAAGAAAGGCGATGCAGCATACAGGAGGCATTGGTATGGGAATGCTTCAGGAGTGGACCAATAGTGGCTTGGGAACCGCTTTGATGACATGTGCTGTAGAGTGGGCAAAACAAAATAAAATACTTGAAATTTTATGGCTTCAGGTATACACTGACAATATAGGAGGAGTTTCGCTTTATAAAAAAATGGGATTTCAGGAATCGGGACTTATCAAAAATTATTTTAAACAGGATGGAAAATATTTTGATAACATGACCATGAGTTTATCCGTAAAATAGAAATTTTTACTATTCAGACATCTGAATTTGATTCTTTAAAAAAAGCATTATGAACATCCGGGTAAATGAGGAAATACGATTAGAATTGATAAAAGAAGAACATGCTGCTCTCATTTTTGATAGTGTAGATCACAACAGAGTTTATTTAAAAAAATGGCTGTCATTTATCGATGCTATGCACAACCTCCACTTCGCAGAAGAGTTTGTAAAAAGATCTATGACGCAGTATAAAGAGGGAAGAGAGGCCGGTTTTGTGATCTTTTATAAAGAAGACATGGTAGGCAGAATCGGAGTTTATAAAATTGAACCGTACAATAGAATAGGAGAAATCGGTTATTGGCTCACTGAAAACGCTCAGGGAAAAGGTATTGTGACAAAAGCCTGCGAAGCCCTTATCGATTATTGCTTTGCAGAATTAAAATTAAACAGATTGGAAATTAAATGTGGCACAGAGAATAAAAAAAGTCAGGCCATTCCTGAGAGAATAGGCTTTACTAAAGAAGGGATTATTCGTCAGGGAGAATTCCTGTACGATCATTTTATAGATCTTTATCTTTACTCTCTGTTGCAACAAGAACAAAAATAAAGAGATGCTCAAAAATACATCACTCACTACCTATATTTCGATCCTGCGCGGCATCAACGTAAGCGGTAAGAATATAATAAAAATGGAAGCTTTACGAAACCTCTATACCACAATGGGCTTTTATGATATCCATACTTATCTGCAAAGCGGAAATGTTACTTTCAGAGCTTTAGCTACTGATGAGCAAATGTTAGAGCAAACCATTGAGCAGTATATAAAAAAAGAATTTTCATTAGATATACCGGTTCAGGTAATGAATGTTGAAGCTTTAAAAAATGTGATCCATAATAATCCGTTTCTGAAAGATGAGACTTTAGATCCTTCATTTTTCCACGTTACATTTCTGAAAATTCCGCCTGCTGTAGTGGATCTAAAAGCTATTGAGAGTAAAAAGACAGAGCAGGAAAAAATGGCGTTTTCCGGTAAAGTAATCTATCTCTATTGTCCTGAAGGATATGGAAATACGAAACTCAATAATAATTTTTTAGAAACACGTTTAAAAGTTACAGCAACAACCAGAAACTGGAAGACAACAACCGCTTTACTACAACTGGCTCAGGAAACAGAAATTTTATAAAAACAGAAAACATGGCATCAAGATTATCTGAAAAAGAATTGAAAGAGATGGCGCAACAGCTGAGTTGTCCTTCGGGTGATGAAGGGATTGCTATGGGAGAAACGATGAACACAGGTAATATAGGTATGACGATGAATACCATAAAAAATCTTGAGTGTAAAGAAGGAGAACGTATATTGGAATTGGGACATGGTAATTGTGGACATTTAACAGAAATACTCCAACAGACAAAAAATCTTAAGTACACTGGAATTGAGGTTTCAGAGACAATGTGTGAACAGGCAGCCTTGCTGAATATACACTGGGTAGAAAATCAAAAGGCTGTTTTCAAACAATATAATGGTATTACCTTGCCGTTTTCGGACCAGTCATTTGACAAAATAATGACAGTAAATACTATTTATTTCTGGGAAGATGCAGAAAAATTATTAAGTGAAATCTATCGGGTATTAAAACCTGAAGGAATTTTTATCGTAACGTATGCGCAAAAAAAGTTTATGGAAAAACTGCCTTTTACGCAATATGGTTTCCGTTTATATGACAATGAGGATATTATGACGCTTGTAAATACAACAGATTTTAAAATTGCTGAGATGGTTGAAAGCTCTGAAGAGGTAGTCAGTAAAACAGGTGAAACAGTTCATAGGGTTTACACAATGGCAAAACTCTATAAATTACCCGAGACAACCTTAACTTAAAAAATAATGGAAAGCTACTTTCATAGTTTCGGGATCTTTACGCCAGAAGAAATACAACAGGTAATACAATTATTTGAAAAAAGAGAAATTGTCAAAAATGAATTCTTTATAAAAGAAGGGAATGCCGTTAAAGAAGTTGCTTATATCAAATCGGGTATTTTCAGATCGTACTATACCACAACAGAGGGTAATGAAAGTACATATTGTTTCAGATTCCCGCATGAAATGATGACAGCATATTCTGCTTTTATTACTGATGATGCGAGTCTTGAAAACATGCAGGCTCTTACTGCATCAGAGATATGGGTGATAAAGAAACAAGACATTGCTACTCTTGAAAAAACAAATACAAACTGGACACGTTTTTTAAAAATAATCGCTGAGCAGCAATATATTGAGCTTGAAGAAAGAGTTTTTCAGCTACAGCGCGATACCTCATTGCAGCGATATAATAACCTGCTTCGCAAACAGCCACATTATCTTCAACAAATACCCTTACACTATCTGGCTTCATATTTGGGAATCACACCGCGCCATCTGAGCAGAATACGAAGCGGAAATACGTTATAGACATTTGTCCTGTATAGTCATTATTTTCTTGCCTATTTTTGTTGAAATCAATCTCCGGTAAAATAAACGGATATTTTCAAAACTTAACCAGAATAGCAGCCATGAAAAAAATAGTAATAATAAACGGACACCCAAATCCTGAGAGTTTTAATTTTGCTCTTGCTGAAGCCTATAAAAAAGGCGCTTTGCAAAAAGGTGCTGAAGTAAAAGAAATTATTATTTCACAGTTAAATTTTAATCCCGATTTATCTTTTGGCTACCGTAAACGAATGGAATGGGAGCCCGATCTGCAGCAGGCATGGGAAACCATCCAGTGGGCAGACCATCAGGTGTGGATACACCCTGTTTGGTGGGGCGGATTACCCGCTGTTATGAAAGGATTTATCGACCGTCTTTTCTTACCGGGATATGCTTTTAAATACCGTCCTGATTCTCTTTTTTGGGACAAGCTTCTAAAAGGTAAAACAGCTCATATTATAACCACCATGGATCAGCCTGGTTGGTACTATCGTCTGATGTTTGCCAGACCAAGCATTAATCAGCTGAAAAAAGCAACCTTGCAATTCTGTGGAGTAAGCCCGGTACGTGTTACCAAAATAGGAATTATCAAAACATCAGATGAAACAAAGAGGTTAAAGTGGCTTGAAAAAACAAGAAAGTTGGGGAATAAAGTGCAATAAAAAAGGTGGTTAATACAGCTGGTTATTCTTTGTTTATTTTGTAATTTAGAGTCTGACAGTTAATAAAAAAAGTAATTGATTTACTAAAAAAATAAGGATATGAGAGCTGAATACCTACCAAGTGTAAAAAAACAATTTGAATACTATAAGGCACTGGGAGATAAAACGTTTCTTCAGTTGCCGGATGATGCGTTGTTCTGGCAGTATAATGAAGAATGTAATAGTATTGCAATGATTGTACAGCATTTATGGGGCAATATGCGTTCGCGATGGATCGACTTTTTAACCACAGACGGAGAAAAAGAATGGAGAAACAGAGAGGAAGAGTTTGAACCTCTTGTAAAAGAAAAACAAGAGTTGTTGGCAAAGTGGCAGGAAGGCTGGCAGTGTTTATTTCATGCATTAGATAATCTGACGGAAGATGATCTCTCGAAAATCATTTACATACGTAATGAAGGACATACGGTCATTGAAGCCATCAACCGTCAGTTAGCACACTATCCTTACCATATAGGACAGATTGTATATCTTGGGAAAATGATTTGTAATACAGACTGGAAATCTCTTTCCATACCTAAAGGAGAATCGAAGAAATATAATGAAGATAAATTTTCAAAACCAAGGCAGACAAGACATTTTACAGACCAATACCTCAATAACGAAGAGAAATAGTTTAAAAAAACCTTCTGTATAATTTAATTACAGAAGGTTTTTAAGTACAAAAAATAATTAAGAAATAAAGTACAATTGTGCCATTGGAAGAGAAGTAGAAGGTTCTATAACTACTTTTTCTCCGTCAATGGCAATCTCATACGTCCTATGATCCATCGTTATCTCAGGCATACAGCCGTTATGGAGTAAATCTGATTTTTTAACATTTCTGGTGTTTTTTACTGCTTTCAACATTTTTTTAACCCCTAATTCTTCTATTTTTCCTAAATCAATCGCCTGTTGAGCAACAAATAAAGCGGAGGTTTTTGCAGGTACATCTCCAAAGCTACCCCACATCGGACGATACATATAAGGTTGTGGTGTAGAGATGGAAGCATTAGGATCACCCATACCGGCAAAGGCAATCATACCTCCTTTCATCACCATTTCAGGTTTTACGCCAAAAGCCGCAGGTTTGTAAAATACCAGATCGGCCATTTTTCCTACTTCAACAGAACCTACATATTCAGAGATTCCATGTGTAATAGCCGGGTTAATCGTATACTTCGCAATATATCTCTTGGCTCTCACATTATCATTACAGATTTCTCCGTCCAAACGACCACGGTCCTTTTTCATCTTATCGGCTATTTGCCATGTACGGGTTACTACCTCGCCAATACGTCCCATAGCCTGGGAATCTGAACTCATCATACTGATAGCTCCCATATCCTGTAGAATACCTTCAGCACCAATTGTCTGAGCACGAATACGCGATTTGGCAAACGCTACATCTTCAGGAATATTCTTATCAAGATGATGGCAAATCATCATCATATCTAAATGCTCATCAATAGTATTAATCGTAAATGGGTTTGTAGGTGTAGTAGAGGAAGGCAAAATATTGTCATAAGCAGCCACTTTTAATAAATCAGGTGCATGACCACCTCCGGCACCTTCTGTATGATAAGTATGTATAGATCGTCCGTTAAACGATTTTAAAGAATCTTCTACAAAACCGGCTTCATTCAATGTATCCGTATGGATACAAACCTGAACATCCGCCTCATCTGCTACTTCAAGACAATTATTTAAAACATAAGGAGTACTGCCCCAGTCTTCATGAATTTTCATTCCGCCCGCTCCCGCACTGATAACTTCGTGCAGTGCTTCCGGATTAGAACTGTTACCTTTTGCCAGAAATACAAAGTTTACAGGAATAGGATCAGTAGCCAAAAGCATCTTTTGTAAATTCCAGATCCCCGACATACAATTTGTTGCCAACGACCCGGCGGCTGGTCCTGAACCACCACCAACAACAGTTGTAGTACCTGATTGTAAAGCAACTTCAAATTGTTGCGGGCATATATAATGGACATGGGTATCAATTGTTCCGGCGGTTACTATTAGGTTTTCTCCTGCAATTACTTCAGTACCAACGCCGATGATCATATTCGGACTAACACCATCCATTATATAAGGATTCCCGGCTTTACCAATGCCTGCAATGCGGCCGTTACGGATACCGATATCGGCTTTGATAATACCCCAGTGATCTAAAATAACTGCGTTGATGATGACTGTATCCAGCACACCATCTTTATACGTTGCCGTAGGGTGTTGTCCCATACCGTCACGAATCACTTTTCCGCCTCCAAAAATGCATTCATCACCATAGATGGTATAATCTTTTTCAACCTCAATCCATAGATTGGTATCTGCAAGTCGTATTTTATCACCGGTTGTAGGACCATAATAGCTTGCATATTCTTTTCTTGATATTTTTTTCATTTCGTTTAAAATTATATGTGTTCATGAAATAGAAAACTCTTCATTGTAGACAGATTTTATGACAGTTTTGCGTTTACTTTACCTGCAAAACCATAAATTTCCTTTGTTCCTCCATAAGCCACAAGATCTACCTGATACGTAATACCGGGAAGAAACCGGGTAGAAAGTCCTGAGGCAATATCCAGTCGATAGCCTTTGGTTTTTTCACGGTCAAAATCCAATGCCGGATTGACTTCATAAAAGTGATAATGCGAACCAACCTGTACCGGTCGGTCACCTTTGTTCGTTACTGATATTGTAAGGCGTTCTCTGTTTGGGAGCAGACTGATATCACCCTCTGCAAATTCATAAGCACCAGGTACTGTATGCGAAGAATGCTGTTGCATGATAGGGTGGTGGATAGACACTAATTTTGTTCCGTCAGGAAAAGTAGCTTCAACCTGTAATTCCGTCAATAAATCGGTAACACCATCCATAACATCTTTTGCAGAAAGCAATTGTGTACACTCCTCTATGAGACGGCTTACCGTTTTTCCTTCACGGGCACCTTCAATGATATAGCCGGATAAGTATGAAACGGTTTCCGGATAATTTAATTTTAATCCTTTTTGTTTTCTGTTTTCAGCTATCTGTGCTGCAAATAGCAATAGCATTCTCTCTCTTTCTTGATACGTTAAATACATATTTATTAGGACTTTATAATTTATGCGAAATTAAACTTACCATACGTCACATAATCCTACAAAGCCGTTTATTCATAGCACAATTCCGTACACGATAAAAATAAAACCAACTAAAATTCCTTATTTTTGTAGGGCAATAATCAGAGTATATAATGAGTGCTTCTTTGAAAATTTTTTCCAATTATGAATATAAAAAAAGTTTCTTTCCAGCTATAGAACCGGATATTCTTACCAACAATAATTCTTTACAGGTCTATACCATTCAACACTATCTGAAAGACATTATCATTCCGGTCCAGGTATACAGAACTTCTTTTTATTTTTTGATTTTTGTGGTGAAAGGGTTTGTTCAGCAGCAAATAGATGATGAAATATTTACAGTTAATGAAGGTTCCTGTATTCATGTTAAACAGGGTAACTGGACTCTTACCCATGCTGTATCAGAAGATGCCGAAGGCTACGTCATGCTGTACGAAGATGATGTACTTACACAATATCTCTTAATGCACGGAAATCAGGATTACTATAAACATGCACCGTTTTTATCTTTAGATGGGTATGACAAACAGGCTATTGCCGCGACCTTTATTCTCTTAGACGAAGAACTCAAACATCTTCAAAACAGATCGGAAATCTATCTGCCGATTTTTAATTCGGTTTTAGCGCGGCTCAACCACTATGCTTTACCTACCTGCTGGTCAGTAAGAGATATGGAAATTGTATACCGTTTCAAACAGCTGGTACAAAGCCATCACATCAATACGCGATCTGTTCTCTATTATGCGCGACAGATGGCCATTTCTGAAAATTATCTGAATAAATGTGTAAAGAAAGCCACGGGTAAATCTGCAAAGCAATGGATTACTGAATTCAGTATTAGGCATAGTATGCTTTTACTACATGATATGACACAGGATATTGCTGAAATTGCGTACCATCTCAATTTTCAATCTCCTTCTTATTTTACCCGTCTTTTCAAAAAGACCACAGGCCAAACACCTAAGGAATACCGGTTGAAAATGAGGAGCAGTGTCCGATAAAATAATATTTAAATTTTGCAGACTGAATAAACTTTGGTAGCTTAGTGAAGATAACCGAATAGTGAGATCGAAAATAGAACCAAGTAAAACAGATGAAAAAAGTATATTATAGTTTCCTGTTGGTGTGTTTATGCTGTCTGAACCTCCATGCACAAAAGAGTTCGTACAGATTCCAATCTGGTTTCGATGCTCAGGAGTGTGATGATTTACTACAATTAAACAATGCTTTCGTGGACACCTTATCCTTGGATAAACACGATTATCTGATACCTGAATATGAATTTTTGCATCAATCAGAGAGTATAGGTCTTGATAATATGTGGAATTTGTGGATGCGATCAGATGATACGGCTGTTATTTCGCTGCGGGGAACTACTTCCGATTCAAAATCCGTTTTAGCTGATTTTTATTGTGCAATGCTACCTGCAAAAGGAGAAATTGTTTTACATAAAAAGGATACTCTGCAATATTATCTCGCAACGGATGAGAGAGCCGCTCTACATGCAGGTTTTCTCATAGGGTTTGGTTATCTCGCGAAAGATATGCTGCCAACAATAGACTCATTGTATCAATCAGGACATCATAATTTTCTGGTTACAGGACACAGTCAGGGAGGTTCTTTATCGTATTATATAAGCGCCTGGTTGCTGCACCTTAAAAGAAAAGGTATTTATCCGTTGATGCAGGTAAAAACGTATGCCTGCGCCCCTACCAAAGTAGGTAACATGTACTTTGCCTATGATTATGATAATATAACGGCTGCAAAATGGAGTTTTAGTGTTGTAAACACAGCAGATCCGGTGCCTGAAATGCCTCTTACCACTCAACAACTGGAAGAAGATATGAATGCTCCGAATCCGATTATGAACCTTGCCAAACGATTTGACCGTATGCCTTTTTTTCAAAGAATTTTTTTAAAAAAAGCATTTAACAATATGGAAAAAAAGGCTACAAAGTCTTCTGAAGCCTATCAAAAATATTTGGGTAAATACTGTGGTAAATTTATTCAGAAAGAACTGCCCGAACTCAAAATACCTAACACCATCAATACAACCTATTTTGTAAGACCGGGAGTACCGATCACACTTTTAGTAAATCCTGCCTATTATGCTTACTTTCAAAAAGTCAAGAAAACGGCTTACTACCACCATGGAATTGTTCCCTACCGGTTTTTGCTCCGTGAGTATTACTCAGGATTATCCGATCTCGAACCACCACAGACAGATCCGAATAAATAACCCCTGATCTTTGGGAAACAGGGGGGTAAAAACAAAATATATAAATCAAAATTATTTACATAGGAGGTTTGGTAAGACTTTCAAACTCTTTCTTGTTTAAAAAGGTAAAGTTGATATTTTCAACAGATTCCAGATGAGATATAAAATCATCCATCTTATCCTTAGTCGTCAGATCTCTAACAAAAAAGGGTGCATCTGCTTTCTCAATCGGAGTAGCAAGTAACTCATCTTGTGCCAAAATATACAATTCAGACGTGTTTTCAATCTCGACCAGTGTTTTGATCAATTCTTTTCTGCTGATGGGCTTCAATCTTGAAGCGACATCTTTGTTGGGTACATGGGTTAATTTTCTCATAGCTTAAATTTTCATACCTATAAATTTAGTGAAATATTTTTTTGAGCGTCACAATATATTGCCAAATTATGGTATAAATATCGATAGAAATTCAAGTTGTAGAAATCCATTTTATAGTTGATTACAGGGATATTTCATTCCGTTTTTTAATACTATTTTTACGTTTTTTAGCGAGTAATTTTTTTTCGATATATACGAAAGAAAAACATATTCACTGACAGTGGCATAAAAATAAAAGAATTAATAATGAAAAAACATCGGGCGCGCAGAAAGCTACTTCATTTGCTGTTGATATTGATAGTCGGCTTGCTGAGCCCCTATTACGGAAGAGCACAAACAGTTGTAGATGCTGTGGCTAAGTCGTATCACAACGCTGCTGCCGGTAGTGAAGAACAATTACTGCAAAGCGGTAAATATGCACAGGCGCTATTCTTTAATAATCGTAAAGAAGAAGCAATGGATTTATTAAAAAAAGACATTGCTGTGGCACGGAAGAAAAAAGACGGACAGTACGCTGCCTATCTCTACGGAATTATGGCAATGAATAATCTGGTCTTAGAAGACAGTATCAGCGCTTTTAACAATCTCAGACAGGCGAGGGTGTTTTCTGAAAAGACAAAAGATAATGTGACGAAAGGTTATGTGCTGTATTGTGAAGGCTGGATGTGGTTGAGGTATGGAAAAGAAATGACGGCAATAGAAAGCTTTCAGAAAGCCTTGAACTATTACGACAAAGCACCGGAAACGGATCTGGTAATTTCACGCAAAACAGCCATTTATAAAGAATTGTGTTCTGTATATGCGAATTGGAGAGCCTATGAGCAACAACAGAAATATGCAGAATTGACCTTACAGATGGCTAAAGTTAAAAATAATCCGATGGATATTTTTGATGCCTATATGATTATGGGATATATGTATGAGGAACAATACCGCACCAATATTACAGAACTTTCTCTTCGCAACAAAGCAGAACATTACTACCAACAGGCCATAAAAACATATCAGAATAATAAAGACAAAATGGCCATACCTTCCGATCTGTCTTTTGCCGCTGTAAATCTTGCCAATCTATACTTACAATATTATCCTCAGAACGATCAGCAGAAGGGACTCGGATATGCTGATCTGGCTTTAGAAGTCGCTACTGAAACCCGTCAGATGTCTCAGGTTGCAGCTGCTTACGGAATCAAAGCCGATTATAGTATTAAAACAAATAAAAATGAAGATGCTGAAAAATATCTGTTAGCTGCTTTAGCTGCTTTGATCAATAACCCTATGGAAGACAAGGGAGTTTCTCTGAGTTTGTTTGCCAAACTTTCAGAACTTTATGAAAATGAGAATAACTATGAAAAAGCGTTACATTACTACAAACAATATGTAAAGGTTTTTGAAGAAGTTTATAATGCACGGAAACTGGAACAGGCGCAGAGACTGGAAGCACAGTTTGAAAAAGAACGACAAAAACAGGCCTTAATACACATGCAGCTTGAAGCAGAAAAGAGAGAGCAGACCATCAGCCTTATGCATGCCTTATCAGGGCAGCAGTTTCAGCAACTAGAAAATATGAAACTGAATGAACAAAATCAGAAGCAGGTATTGGAAGTTATCCAGTTAGAGGCTGATAAAAGAGGACAGGAGTTAAAGCTCGCCCGTCTGGAAATGCAGAAGAGAGCACAAGAGTTAAAAATTTCTCAGCAGAATTTAGCCTATAAATCCAAAACGAATACCTATTACTTTCTATTGGCATGCGCCTTTTTCCTGAGTGCAATTTTTCTTTATTATGCTTATCGCCAGCGGGAAAAGACATTGCGACAGAAAGAAAATCTACATCTTTTGGAAATCGATCAGATCAAGCAAAACAGTGAAATATCGAATCTGAAAGCGATGTTAGAGGGACAGGAAAGTGAACGCACACGGTTAGCGAGAGATTTACACGATGGATTGGGAGGATTGCTGTCCGGAACCCGGATAGAACTCTCTCAGCTTTCAGAAAAAGTGACCGATAAACCGTTAGAAAAAAACATCAGCCGTTCCCTCTCACATTTAGATATTGCAGTAGATGAACTCAGACGGATCGCTCATAACCTTATGCCTGAACTCCTGCTCAAATACGGTCTGGAAGAAACATTGAAAGAATATGTTCGTCGTATGTCGCATGAAGAAATGGAAGTTACTGTCCAATTCATAAACTATTCAGGGCAGTTGCCGGCAGAAAAACAGATTATTGTTTACCGCATCATCCAGGAGTTAGTAAATAATGCTATAAAGCATGCTGTTGCACATCAGATTTACATACAGTTGTCTGAAAATGAAAGCAGAATGTTTATCACTGTTGAGGATGACGGAATTGGATTTGATCCTGTAAAACTCAATGGACAAAGATCTGCGGGGATGCATAACATACAATCCAGACTTGACTTTCTTAAAGGAACTATGTATATTGATTCACAAAATGGTATTGGTACAACTATTGAGCTTGACTTTCCTTTATAAAAAGAATTTAAAAATAAAAAATACAAATGATAGATATAATTATAACTGACGATCATCCTTTACTGCTTGAAGGACTCAAAAATGTTTTTGCCGCAGAAAAAGATCTGATGGTCAAAGCCTGCTTCTTTGATGGTCAATCGACATTAGAAGGACTGAAAAATATCACGGCAGATGTATTATTTCTGGATATTAACCTACCCGATATCAACAGTATTGAAGTGGTGGCACAAATAAAAAATACATATCCCGAAATGAAGATAATCATATTGAGTGTACATAATGAGTTTGCTGTAATCAACAGTATGTTGCAGGAAGGAGCAGACGGGTATATTCAAAAAAATGCTTCAGGGATTGACATCATTACGGGAATACATACTGTTCTCCAGGGAACTGTCTTTTTGTGTACTCAAACACAGCAGATTATGCAGAAAAAACAGCAGGAAGGCTTAAAAAAAGTTCCCAAAATAACGCGTAGAGAGAAAGAAATCCTGCAACAGGCAGCAAAAGGATATACGACCATACAAATTGCAGATATTCTTTTTATCAGCCCTCATACAGTAGATAGCCATAGAAAAAATCTTATGGAAAAATTTGAAGTTAAAAATCTGACTACTGTCATCAAATTAGCACTTGAATACGGTCTGATCAGAGAGTCTCTGTAATAAACATCAAAACCACTAATTTCAGGGATAGTATCCCTTACTTCTTCAGTCTATTTTTGTAATGAATGTATTATTAAAAAAGATTAAAATGAAAAAGTTATTTTTAAAAGGAATCGTCCTGAGCTCATTACTGGTAATGATGAGTTGTAACGAAAAAAAAGATCCGGTACAATACAATAATGAAATTGTAACCGTTATCAACGGCTCTGATAAGCACATGACAGATATGAACAGTGCCATGCAGTCAAAAGATTATGATAAAGCAGAAAAAGTTAGAGTAGAATGGGAAAAAGCCATTGATCAGGATATTAAAAAAATGGAAGATATAGGCGATTTCAATGGTGATGCTCAATTACAAAATGCTGTTTTAAACGGACTAAAAGGATATAAGAAAATTGTTACAAATGATTATCCGAAATTGATAGATCTTCGCAAAAAGAATACTCAGGATCCTGCAGCAGAACAGCTATTGTTAAATAATATCAACAATGCTTTCGAAAATATGGCTGAAAATGTGAATCAGGCTTCTGATAAATTTGAAAGAGATTATAATAAATAATTAAAAAATCCTTTGTTGCAAGACAAAGGATTTTTTTTGTTTAACAATAAAATAAAAAAGGATTATTTGTATTCTATTACAAAATCCTCTTTCGGATTTCTTACTTTTTTCATTCCGGCAAGCCAGTCACCATCAGTATCGCGGTAACCGATTGGCAGCAATGTTACACTTTTTAATCCTGCTTCTTTCAGGTTTAATAAAGCGTCGAGCTGTTCATTATTAAAACCTTCTACAGGAGTAGCATCAATTTTTAATTCAGCAGCCTGAGCAATAGCCAATGCAAAACCTATATAGGATTGACGGGCAGTATGTACAAAATTTACTTCCTGCGGCTGCTTCAGATATAAAGACTTTAAGCGATCGGTATAGCTGCTGAATCTACCGCGTGGTAATCCTCTCTCGTCAGTTGTAAAATCATACATACCATCAATGCGCTCCTCAGTATAGTTATCCCAAGCAGCAAAGACCAATAAATGAGAACAATCTGCTATAATCTGCTGATCAAAAGCAATGGGTACAATTTTTTCTTTTAATTCCTGATTGCTAATAACCAATACCCTGAATTGTTGTAATCCTGAAGATGTAGGAGCCAGACGTGCTGCTTCAATGATTTTATCTACATCTTCTTCCTGCACTTTCTTGGCAGGGTCATATTTTTTTGTGGCATAGCGCCAACGTAAATTATCTAATAATTCCATTTTTAATTGTTTGTTATGTTATGAAGCAGATAATACAAAAATCAGGGCAATGAGAGCTGGCAGTGCCTGTACAAAAAATATTTTGCGAGAGGCAGTTAATGCGCCGTAAATGCCCGCGACTAATACACAGATAAGAAAGAATGATGCTATGTTTGTCTGCCACATAGGATCACTGATGAACAGAGACCAGATAAGTCCTGCTGCAAGAAATCCGTTATACAAACCCTGATTTGCAGCCAAACCTTTTGTTGGTTGAAACAAATCTTCAGGTAGGGATCCTTTAAACGTTTTTTTTCCTGCTGTTTCCCAGGCAAACATTTCCATCCATAAAATATACAGATGCTCAACAGCAACAACGCCAATCAGTATTTGTGCAATTAGGTGTATCATCTGTTTTTTTTAGTTAGTTACGGTAAGAGTTACTTCAATATTTCCCCGGGTAGCATTTGAATAAGGACATATCTCATGTGCTTTTTCAACTAATTTCTGAGCTTCTTCTTTTGATACTCCGGGTACCACTACTGAAAGAGCTACTTCTAAACCAAATCCCCCGTTGTCAATCTGACCGATTCCTACTTTTGCCGTTACCTGTGTTGTTCCTGTACTCACTTTCTGTAAACTAATAACGCGATTGAGAGCACTGTCAAAACAAGCAGCATATCCTGCGGCAAATAGCATTTCCGGATTGCTGTAATCATCTGTTGCTCCACCCAGTGCTTTTGGCATTCTTACTTCGAGATCCAGAATTCCGTTTTCACTTTTTACATGACCATTTCTTCCGCCTGTAGCAGTCGCTGCTGCCGTATATAATGTTTTCATAATTAAATGTATTGAGTTATTTGTTTAAAATTTTATTAGCGATTCTCTTTAATGCTTCGAGATCGTCAAGAGATATGCCCATAGAAGCAATCATCTTCATAGGAATGCTTTGCGCTTTTTCACTTAGCGCATTACCTGTATCTGTTAACGTGATCTCTACCACTCGTTCATCCTGACTGCTCCGGTTACGGCTGATGATATTTTTTTGTTCCATTCTTTTCAATAATGGTGTCAGAGTACCTGTATCTAACCGAAGTTTTTCACCGAGCTGATTGACGGTCTGCTTTTTATTTTCCCATAATACCAAAAGAACTAAATATTGAGGATAGGTAAGACCTAATTCATCCAATAACGGTCTGTAATGCTGTGTAATTTCTCTTGATAGCGCATATACCGGAAAACAAACCTGCTCTTTTAATTGTAATAAATCTTTCATAATTCAAATTATGATACAAATTTATATATTTTGCACAATATAATTGTGTGAAATATATTTAAAATTTTCATAAAAAAAATAGTAACGAGTATTTAAGAGAAGTTGTTGGTGGAGAAATAGGCGTATTCAAAAAGAAGATTTCAATTTGAACTTAAAGTAGTATTGCGTTAAAAAAAGATATCGATCCATTCTTCAATGGAGATTTTTTCTAAAATACTATTTGGAATTTCTATCTCAGCACTATAAAAACACGTGTGGGTAGTTTTGTAAAATAACAAAAGAGTTGTTTTCTCACCGGAAAGTGCATAGAAATAATTTTTTGTTGTAGATTTTTCTTCCCTTTTTACTAATTTCAGTGTCGCTTTTTTATCGTAATGGCGGATTATGGTATAGATATTTTCAACGATTTTTTCTGGAGCTGCATAAGTGGGTTCTAAAGGCATGATATTGACGGAAAAATCCAAAATAGGTGAGGATTTCACAGAGGATACACTGTCTGAAACGGCATAAGCTGTATAATGAGACGAATAATATTCTTCTGTTCTAGTATGCTGTACTTTCCACGAATAGTAATCGGGTAGTGTTAACAGTAACAGGTCACAGGCTGTTTGGGCTTTCATGGAAGAGTAAGATAAAAAGATGATCCCTGTAAAAAATATACTGTAAAATGATTTCATGTCCACAGATTAAATTAAGTTTGGTTTAAACAGAATTTATTTTACGGGTTTCATTTTGAGTAGGGTTCTTTCCTGATTGTTGGGTTGTTTAGTTTCAAGAATCTGGTAGCCATCTTTCTCAATTGCAATTTTTATACGGGGGCAACCATAACCATTTCTGACAAATACCTCAAAATTTCCGATACTGTCTGTCTCTACCAAAAGTTCATGTCCTTTATTCAGTACAGAAACTTTGGCTTTGTTAATTGGAATCTGGGTGTGTTCATCAACAACAATTCCCCGGAAAACTCTGAGACAGCTGCACGAGGTTAAAAAACTCGTATATAGAATCAATAAAATTATCTTTTTCATAGCAATTTATTGAACTATAAAAATACAAAAACTCATATAGAGATGAATCACTGAATTTAGCTATTTATTTTTTAATGTTGTACGAACAATATCCCTGAAAATAATGAATTTGTCTGTTGTTAAAAGCCTTTATCTTTGTATCAGTCTAAACATATTTCTGTTGACAATGGAGGTACTGACTACGGAATTTGCAGTTCAGCTATTCCACAAATTGTATTACGTAATATTTAATTAAACAGATAATAATGAAACGTTTTATATTGAGCATTTTTGCGATTTTAATTACTTCTTTTTCATGGGCACAGGAAGATCTTGTCTATATTTTGCAGCCTTTTACTGAACAGACAGAGATAGTCTACACAGACATGGAAATACCTTTTTATAAACGATCAGGAGAAAAGAAGATAGCAGGTAAAATTCCAGCGGCACAGAGCCTTCGTGTTGAGAACGTTATGAATTCTGATGATGAAGATCTGAATAAATATATGGCTGTTAACTATCAGGAAAAAACGGTATATGTAGAAAAAAAGAACGTAGCCTTTAAAAAGATTCGCACCAAAGAAAATGATTTTTATTTCAGAATCGGAGCCTTCTATCTTGGAGGTGAGTATAATAACAGCTTGCTCTATCTTACTTCAATTCCGCACAACGCCAATTATCAAACAGACAGTTTTGCATTTCCTTTAGTTACTGATGAGGGACTTATTGATATAAAGGTTTTTGATAATAAAGGACTCAAAGACATCACCAATCTGATACAGATCGATTATCAGGGCGAGTATTGTGGTGCCGAATCAGGAGATTCATGGCTGTATTGGAGTGCCATGGATGGTTTCAATCAATTGGCTGATCTTATAGGATGGGCAGATATGGATTATATTGCAGAACGATTTATCTTTCCGACAGATGAAGGAGGCAAATCCGGGAAAATAATTTATGAAATTGAACATGGAGTACTGGAAGATGATACGGTAGACGCTGACTATAAAATTACAAAAAAGCAAAAAACATACACCTTGAAAAACGGCAAACTCAATCCTGAATTTACCTCACTTATTACAACATTAAACCGTTAAAAAAAAGCGTTCCTCGGAACGCTTTTTTTATTGTTTTTTATGAATGAGTTCTCTTCTCATTTGTTTCACTGTTTTGGTACTGCCGTCATGGCTCCATCCCGGTGGACCAAATATATACATAAATTTATAGCGCCAGTTTTTTGTCTTCTTCATATCATTCCAGATATTGATATACTCGTGTGTAAGAATATCAAACATATTATGTGATTCCGGAGGAGTGGTTACTCCGTAACTAATCTCTATCTGCTCGTCTAACGGCTGATATGTTCCGAACATACGGTCAAATATATTTAAAATACCTCCGTGATTTTTATCCATATATTCAAAATTTTTGGCATGATGAACCTGATGCATGGTGTGCGAATTGATGAAGCGGTCAAAGAAACCTAATTTAGGCACATACGTAGTATGCAGCTGGAACTGCCATAACGATTCTATTCCCAAACAGACAATTACCATTTCAGGAGGAAATCCGATGGCAGGCATCCATATATAAAATAAAGGTTTATATAACAACGTAAACCATCCGTTGCGTACAGCAGTTCCTAAATTAAAATTTTCGGAAGAATGGTGTACAATATGTGCAGCCCAAAAAAAGCGTACCATATGATTTTGTCTGTGAAACCAATAGTAGCTGAAATCATCGGCAAGCATACACAAAATCCAGACATACCAGGCATAGCTAAAAGATTCCCATCCAAAAATATTCATACGTACTCCGTCGGTTATCGGATTAAATAAATCGTACACAAATGAAAACAGTGCAATGATAATTACTGTTTTAAGCAAAGCTGCAAGTATTGCAGATCCGCTTCCGATCAGTAGGCTGGCAAAAAAATCTTTACGTTTATATAAATCTTTTCTTCCGGTAAGTTTGCTATAACTTAATTCTAATAAAATAAAACCAATAAAACAAGGGGCACCATAAACCAAAGGGTTTGTAAATTCCATAAATAAATGTGTTTTCTCTAAATAATAAAAATGTTTGTTGTAATGTTTTATGTGGATTTATAAGGGGTATTGTGTTTGTTATTTGCTGTGAGGTGAAAAGTTGAGAATCTTCTGTGTTCATTACTAACCTTTCACAATTTTTAAAGATAGTTAATTCTGCAGTCTAAGACCTATAAAGTGCTGATATTTTTAGTTTTTTTAACGTACTTCATCTCTCTTGCTGGAAAAAAAGAAAACCGGCATTTCTTTTTTTGAAATAGTCTTTTCGGATACAATATTAATTCTTACATTCATAAAGCTATAAAAGAAAAAAAATGGACTTACACTCAGGATTACCCTATTGGATTATTAAAAATGAATTATTTGATTATTTCAATCCGTTGGATGCAGACATAGAAACCGAAGTTGTAATTATCGGTTCGGGAATCACAGGTAGTCTCGTGGCACATGAACTTTGTGAGGCTAAAATTCCCTGTGTAATGATTGATAAACGAACGATTGCAACAGGTAGTTCTGCGGCAAGTACTTCACAGCTACAGTATGAAATAGATGTTCCACTTTCAGAACTTATTGAAAAAGTTGGAGAAGAAAAGGCTGTAAAGGCATATAAAGATTGTCTGGACTCAATTACGGATCTCGAAAATATTTATAAAAAAATAAAGGCTGATCCGGATTTCAGACGTGTACCTACAACTTTGCTGGCAAGCAATAGAAAAGGTCTGAAACTTTTAAAAAAGGAATATGAAATACGCAAAAAACACGACCTTCCTGTAGATTTCCTCGAAAAAGAAGAGCTGAAAGAGCAATTGAATCTTGATGCACCGGGTGCTTTATACAATGAAACATCTGCACAAATGGATTGCTATAAAGGAGCCACTTCAATTTTGAAATATCATTTAAAGCAAAGTAATTTTCAGCTTTTTTCCCATACGCTTATAACCGATTATGAGGAAACATCTTCGGGTTATAAACTGCTCACAGAAGGCGGTAATACAATAAAATGTAAATATGTAATCATTGCAGCAGGGTTTGAAGCAGGAGAATTCCTTCCCAAAAAGGTAATGGATTTGCTTTCAACATATGTGATCATCTCTCAGCCAGTGTATGAAGACATGTTGTGGAAAAACCGATCATTGATTTGGGAAACAAAAGAACCGTATTTATATATGCGTACCACTGTTGATAACCGAATTATCGTAGGGGGTGAAGATATATCTTTTTCAAATCCTAAACACAGAGACAGCAGACTGAGAAACAAGATAAAAAAATTGGAGATTAAGTTTAAAAAAATGTTTCCTGAAATTCCGTTTGTAACCGATATGGCCTGGTGTGGTACTTTTAGTGCTACAAAAGACGGTTTACCTTTTATTGGAGCATGGCCGGAAAAGCCAAACATGCTGTTTGCATTGGGTTATGGGGGTAATGGAATTACTTTTAGTATGATTGCTGCACAGATGATACGCAACATCGTAGAAGATAAAGAAGAACCGAGACTTGATGTTTATGGATTTAATGAAGACAGAATATAAACCATTGGAACAAAAAGATTTCATCTTTGCAAAAACAATGCATTATATAGGGCTTGCTAATTCCCGGAAACAAATAATTTAGAATGCATATCTTTGCAAAAAATTTACAGTAGAATAGAATGACACATTTAGTGAATGGTTTTTCAAAATTGAGCAAAGAGGAAAAACTGAATTGGATTGTAACGACTTATTTCAAGGGTGATACATCTGTCAAAAAAAGCATTACCTCATATTGGAACACTGATAAAGCACTCCAGAAATTGCATGATGAGTTTATTGAAAATACCATAACCAATTTTTATTTACCATTGGGAGTAGCTCCTAATTTTGTTATCAATGACAAAGTATATACTCTTCCGATGGTTATAGAAGAAAGTTCCGTTGTAGCTGCTGCTTCGAATGCTGCCAAATACTGGTCGGCAAGAGGAGGGTTTAAAGCAACGGTACGCTCTACAGAAAAAATCGGGAATGTCCATTTTATATACAAAGGGGATAAAAAAAGACTGCAACAGTTTATTGCAACTGTGCATTCAAAATTTTATTCGCAGACAGAGCATATTACGCGCAATATGAAAAAACGTGGCGGTGGGATTCTTGCTGTTGAGCTGATTGATAAAACAGATGAATTGGAAAATTATTACCAGTTACATGCTACTTTTGATACTAAAGATAGTATGGGAGCCAATTTTATCAATTCCTGTCTTGAAGAATTTGCTGCTGTATTGCGAACAGAAGCTCCTTTATATGAATTATTTACCAAGGAAGAAAAGCAGCTTCAGGTAGTGATGGCTATTCTTTCTAATTATGTTCCCAATTGTTTAGTACGGGCAGAAGTTTCTTGTAAGGTAGAAGACCTGAAAAGCAAGGAAATACCTGATCCGGTGTATTTTGTGGAAAAATTTATTCAGGCAGTTAAAATAGCTGAAATAGAGCCTTACAGAGCGGTTACGCATAATAAGGGAATCATGAATGGGGTAGATGCTGTAGTGCTTGCAACCGGAAACGACTTCAGAGCCATTGAGGCTGGAGTACATGCATTTGCCGCAAAAGACGGAAAATATACCAGTCTTTCGCATGCAGAAGTAGAAGATGGTATTTTCCGGTTCTGGATGGATCTTCCTTTGGCATTAGGTACAGTAGGCGGGTTAACCAGTCTGCACCCTATCGTGAAATTTGCATTGGAGCTTCTCGAAAAACCAACAGCAAATGAACTGATGATGATCATTGCAGTTGCCGGACTCGCTCAGAATTTTGCAGCATTAAAATCCCTGACAACTACCGGTATACAGCAAGGACATATGAAAATGCATCTTATGAACATACTCAACCAGCTAAAAGCAACTGATGAAGAGCGACTGCGTGTACAAGTGCATTTTGAAACGAATACGCTTACACATAGTGCTGTAGTTGATTTTGTTGAAAAAATAAGAAGCTGATGACAACTTTTTACAGCAACGGTAAATTACTTATAACAGGAGAATATCTTGTACTGAAAGGCGCTAAGGCATTTGCCTTACCTACACGATTTGGCCAGTCTCTGAATGTTTTTCCTTTACAAACTCCCGTAATCAGCTGGAAAAGTTATGATGAAGACGGGACAATATGGTACAACGATTCTTTTTCGATAGACGATATTGTATCAAAAAAACATATGCCGGATCAAGAGTTTCGCAATACTCTTATAGATATTTTATATGAAGCTCACCGGATGAATACCCATGTTCTAAAACAACAAAGTGGTTTTCTTGTTGAAACGTCTCTGACTTTTCCCAAAAAATGGGGATTAGGCACTTCATCCACCTTGATTAATAATATTGCGCAATGGTTTGAAATCGATGCTTTTGAACTTCTTAAGAAATCTTTTGGAGGTAGCGGATATGATATTGCTTGTGCACAAAATAATAAGGCTGTCATATACCAGACTTTGTCAGGAAAACCTCAGGTTACACCATTAGATTTCCATCCGGTGTTTGCGGAGCATATTTATTTTGTATATCTGAATAAGAAAAGAAACAGCAGAGAAGCCATCAGGAATTTTGAATTGAAGGCAGACTATTCAGCGGAAATTTTAAAACAGGTTTCTGAGATTACAGAACAGATTCCGACTATAACGGATTTCGGCCAATTCAAAAGAATGATGCAGCAACATGAAGCTATTCTGAGCAGTGTATTACAAGTGTCTACCATACAAAAAGAATTGTTTTTTGATTTTGAAGGCGTTGTAAAAAGCCTTGGAGCATGGGGAGGAGATTTTGTGATGGTGTTATCCGATAAAGATCCTGAAGAATATTTTAAGCAAAAAGGATTTTCTGTTATTTTGAAGTACAATGAAATGATTTTATAAAAAAGAGCGACTTATGTAAGTCGCTCTTTTTTATTTTGTCAATCCGGCTCTTTTCAACAGAGCTTCCGGTTGTGGCTCCTGTCCGCGGAATCTTTTATAAAGGACCATCGGATGTTCGGTTCCCCCTTTTGAAAGAATATTATTTTTGAATCCGGAAGCAACTTCGGGATTAAAAATTCCTTTTTCTTTAAAGAAAGCGAAGGCATCAGCATCTAAAACTTCTGCCCATTTATAACTGTAATATCCGGAAGCATATCCACCGTGAAAAATATGGGAAAAAGCGGTACTCATTGCATTTTCTTTTACATCAGGATAAAGCTGAGTAGAAGCGAATTGTTCCGTTTCAAAAGCTTTTAAATCTGTAATTGCGGTAGGATCCTGTGCGTGCCATCCCATATCGAGCAGTCCGAAACTCAACTGACGCAGAGTTGCCATTCCTTCCTGAAAATTAGCACTCTCTTTTATTTTTTCTACGAGTTCCATTGGAATCATTTCACCTGTTTCATAGTGTCGGGCAAACAATTCCAAAGTTTCCTGTTCATAACACCAGTTTTCCATTATCTGACTTGGCAATTCTACAAAATCCCAATATACCGATGTTCCCGAAAGTCCCGGATATGTTGTGTCTGCAAGCATGCCGTGTAGTGCATGACCAAATTCGTGAAACAAAGTTGTTACTTCGTTAAAAGTAAGTAGAGAAGGTTTGGTTGCGGTGGGTTTGGTAAAATTACAAACAATAGATACATGTGGGCGTTCGTTTTTTCCGTCTTTGATGTATTGCGGCTTAAAAGAAGTCATCCATGCGCCGTTGCGTTTCCCCTTTCTTGGGAAAAAATCGGTATAAAAAACAGCAATCAGGTTATTATCACTGTCTTTTACCTCAAATGTCTGTACATCTTCATGATAGGTATCCATATTCTTTGTCTCCTCAAATCGGATTCCATATAATTTTTCAGCTACTTTAAAAGCACCTTCAAGTACATTTTCTAACTTAAAATAAGGTTTAAGTTTTTCATCATCAAGATTAAAACGCTCTTGTTTGAGTTTTTCCGAATAGTAGGGACCATCCCATTTTTCCAATCGGTCAATACCATCAGTTTGTTTTGCAAATTCAGTAAGTGCCTTAAATTCTTGCTGAGCGGCTGGTTTTGCCTTTTGCAGTAAATCGTTTAAAAAAGAAGTAACTTTTTGTGGTGATTGTGCCATGCGTTCTTCCAGTACAAAATCAGCATGTGTTGGGTATCCTAAAAGGCGCGCACGCTCAAACCGCAATCGGACAATTTTTAAAACATTTTCCTCATTGTTAAACGTATTATTCTGAAAAGCCTTTTTACCGGCTGCCAGCGTTAATTCTTTACGCAATGCGCGATTAGAAGAATAGGTAACAAAAGGAAGATAACTCGGATAATCGAGCGTGAAAATCCAGCCTTCTTTATTCTCGCTTTCTGCAAGTTGTCTTGCTGCCTCAATAACGCCCTCCGGAAGACCTGCCAAATCTTCTTCTGACGTAAGATGCATTTGATACTGATTGGTTTCTGCAAGAATATTTTCTCCGAATTTTAAAGAAGTCAGCGACAGTTCAGCATCGATTTCTCTGAGACGACTTTTACTTTTCGAATCTAATAAAGCGCCGTTACGAACAAAATTTTTATACGTATTCTCTAAAAGAGTTTGCTGTTCTGCACTAAGTTCAAAAAGATCTTTCTGATCAAAAACATGTTTAACGCGTTCAAAAAGTTTTTCATTCAATAAAATATCATTGCTGAATTCAGATAGTTTAGGGGCTACTTTTTGAGCAATCTGCTGTAGCTCGTCATTGGTTTCTGCTGAATTCAGATTGAAGAAAATACTTGATAAGCGGTCCAATGTTATACCTGAAAAAGCCATCGCTTCTATGGTATTTTCAAAAGTTGCAGGCAAAATATTAAGAGCTATACTGTCAATTTCTTCTTTAGCCTGTTGAATTGCGGTATCAAAAGCCGGTTCAAAATCACTATTGTTGATCTTTGAAAACGGGGCTGTATTATGTGGAGTCTGAAAATAAGTTGTTAAGATAGACATAGTATTCGTTCTTTTAAAATTAAAAAAGCCGCCAGAAATTGGCGACTTTAAAAGTACGTTTTTTAAATTATTTGTAAAAAACCTGTTTACTAATAAAAAGTTATTTTTTATCAGGAGAATTTTGTGAAGGATGAGGTTCTTTTTCCACTTCCTGAATATTGTTTTTAAGTACTGTTTTTATACTGTTTTCATGTTTCACTGGTCTGAAATTGGGATTGTGAACAGCTCCCATAGAAATGCTCTTCTCTTTTATGATGTTAGCATCATAAGGATCGTTCTGAATTTTAGAAGAGGTGCAGCTGATGATCAAAAAACTGCTACACAAACAGCCTGACAATACATATTTCATAAGAAACGATTTTTAATTCATTCAAATATAAGCAATTACTTTTTAACAATCTTGTAACTTTTCGAATGTTGACCGTTATATAATGTAATCATATAAATACCGGATGATAATTGAGACATATCCACTTTAGAATACTGATCGGTAAGAGTACCTTTTGCAAGTGTCTTCTGATTCATATCGCTGATGATATAATTGAGATCCGCATTGAGCTCTTTGTTAATATGGATGAAGTCAGGGGTCGGGTTTGGATATATCTCGATGTTTTTTTCTAATTCAGGGTTTGGAGTACTAAGGCTGCAATCTATAAACTGAACATACAAAGGATTGGTTGAATTGCTGCTTTCAGGGCAAATATTCGGTGAAGCTGTTACAGTATAAGCTCCCGGAGCAGTAACCGTATAAGTAAGGCTGTTTGCTCCTTCAATAGGTACTCCATCATTATACCAAACAATGTTTTCACTGAACAATGGTGGCAGGTTCAAGTCTACTGTATGGCCTTCGCATACGAGTAGCGTTCCGTCGTTTGGGTCTACGGTAACAAATTCATTCAACTCATTTTGTATGTATATAGGTGTCCAGTTATAGCTGTCAATCTGAATGGCATTTGATTCCAATGTTTCTCCGTTTAACGTTACAACAACTTTAAGGAGTGCCTGATCATAGGTATACCAATCATAAGTAAAAGAAGATTCAGTAGCATTTTCAATAGGTTGATAATCGTCATTCAGAAACCAGTATTTAAAATACCATTGATAGGTTTCATAATTCACATCATTTGTGATTGTTGCTGTGCCGTTGGTATTGGGACAAAGCATCAGATCTCCTTCTATTGTCGGGTTTTGGGCAAAAAGATTGAGGGAGCAAAACAGGAAAAGTAAAAATTTAATTTTCATAATAATAAATTTAATTGTTTGTAAAACAAATAAACAGATTACTATTTAAAAGAAATAAAATAGTCAGGATGATAGTGTGACAACAGGCGTGACATTTCGTGACAATCTGAATAAAATAAAATTTAAAATACTGTTATTTAAATAGATATCAGATATTGATATAAGTCTGTTTCTTTGGGTAGGGAAAGTTTTATGCGCAGTCTTTCCTTTCTTTTGCGACAACTTTCGGGAGTGATGTGTAATAAGTTTGCCATTTCTTTAGTAGTCAGATTAAGAAAAACAAAAGAAAGAAAACGCACATCATTGGCATTTAGGTCCGGATGCAAGCTGTTTAATTTTTCGAGAAAACGGTTATTGATATTTTCAAAATGTTGATTAAATTCTTCCCATTTGGTATCTTCTTTCAAATGCATTTTTAAATCATTGGCAAGACTGAAAAGCGTTTCACTGTTTTTGTTTCCTGTATTATCATGTAGTAGAGCAACGATTGTTTCAAGCAATTCGTTTCTCGTAGATTGAAATAATATTTTATTGGATAATTGTTTGTTTTTTAATTCAATCTCTTCTTTTAATCGTATTTCGGTCTCCTGCTGTTGTTTTAAATCCAGTTCAGCAATAAGAGACTTCTCTTCAAAATCACGTTGCATCAACAACCGGTTATTAATTTCCTGTTCCAGTTCCAGTTTTTTTATCGTGAGATCATTTTCAGCAATGATTTTCTTTTGCTGTATAAGAATGGTTCTTTTATAGTAAGAATAGAGAATAAAACCAAAAAGGCATAAAAGAGAAAAGAGGGATAACAAATAAATAATATTCTGATTTTTCTTTGCGACTCTTTGTAAATTCAATTCATAATTGCTTTTTGACAACTCAAATTTCAAAGAAGCGTTTTCTAACAGTTCTTTACTGTTTGCATCGTTTATTTTTTTGTTGAGTGAAATAATAGAGTCTTTTGCAGATACAACCTCGCGTAAATTTCCCAGTATAAAATTATTTGCAGCTTTTTCTTCAAACAAATTTTTTCTTACTTCATAATCTTTTGAGTCAGAAAGAGCTTTGTCTAAAAATTGGTCTGCCAGAATATAGTTTTCTTTTTGCTGGTATGCTTTGGCAAATAAGGAAAGAACTTCTGTCTTTTCAGGCAGGTATCCGTTTTTTATACATAAGGTAAGTAATTCCGAGAGATTACCGATTACTTCCTCCGGTCGTTTTTTTTCTAATAAAACAGCATTTCGCAGCAGTTTGGTGCTGATATAGTTACGCGTTTCTTTTTGGGTATATGCTTCTGCAATATCTATGTATTGTTCCGCTTTTTCAAAATATTTCAGATCGTAATAAAGGTTGGCGAGATTGGTAGCATAAAGTCCGGTATTGGCTTCTGCTTTTTCCCGAACGGCAATGTCATAAGATTTTAAAAAATAGGTTTCAGCATCAGCATATTTTTTTAGTTTGGTGTACACAATTCCCATATTGTTTAAAACCGTCATCTCATCAGCAGGCTTTTGTTGATCCATAGCAAGATCATATGATTTGTGCAGATAATGAATGGCTTCTTTGTAATCATGCATTTTCAGATGGGTAAGTCCGATGTTATTGTAAACCAGAAACTGTTGTTTGTAAGAAGGCTGTTTATCGAGGAGACGCTGTGCTTGATTTAGAAACGTAATGGCTTCTACAAATTGATTGTTATACATCGCATTTACTCCTTTCTTTATCAGCTGGTCACAGTTAAGAGGTTCTTGAGTTTGCGCAGAAATAAGAGCAAACTGAAAAATTATAATAAAAAATAGAAAGCCTTTTTTTACTTTTCCGGACATCATACAAAAATAAAAGCTGCTAATTAATAGCAGCTTTATTAAATTCTTTAAAAATAAACGAAAAAATGGAAAGAATAAAAATCTTTTAGCCTTTTTAACGCTTTTAAAAAATGGATTTTATTCTGTAAACTTTAAATCATTGGCTGCCTTTAATACAGCTTCTTTTAATCCGTTTTTATATGCAATCATTTTGGTACGCAACTCTTTATTCTGACTTCCCAAAATTTGTACTGCCAGCAAACCTGCATTTTTTGCACCATTTAGGGCAACTGTTGCTACGGGTACTCCGCCAGGCATCTGCAAAATAGATAATACAGAATCCCAACCGTCAATAGAATTAGAAGATTTTACCGGAACGCCAATCACGGGCAGTGGGCTCATAGAAGCGACCATGCCGGGTAAATGTGCAGCACCACCGGCACCGGCAATGATAACAGCAACACCTTTTTCATGTGCTTTAGATGAAAAATCAACAAGTTTTTCAGGTGTCCGGTGAGCAGAAACAATATCTACTTCCGTTTCAATTCCAAATTCTTTTAGCACGTCAATGGCTTGTTGCATTACCGGCATATCTGAGATGCTTCCCATTACTACAGCTACTTTCATATAGTTTACTATTATTTGCTTATTACTTTTATTGTTTCTTTTACTTCCTGTGCAATTTTTCTTGCTTTGTCCATATTTTCATTAACAATGGTTACATGTCCCATTTTTCTGAATGGACGGGTTTCCTTTTTTCCGTAAATATGAGGCGTTACTCCGTCAATAGCCATTATTTTTTCAATGTTTTCATATACTACTGCTCCTGAATAACCGTCTTCTCCTACAAGATTGACCATAATTCCTGCAACTTTACTGTCTGTGTTTCCAAGGGGTAAACCTAGTATCGCACGAATATGCTGTTCAAATTGAGAAGTGTAACTTGCTTCGATAGAATAATGTCCGGAGTTATGAGGACGTGGAGCTACTTCATTAATAAGTATTGCATCATCATGCGTTTGAAACATTTCTACAGCCAGAAGTCCAACATGGTTAAATGCTTTAGATACTTCGAGAGCTACAGCTCGGGCTTTGTCTGATACTTCCTGACTTATACGGGCAGGACAAATCACATACTCTACCTGATTAGCTTCCGGATGAAATTCCATCTCCACTACAGGATAGGTTTTTATTTCTCCTGCTGCTGAACGCGCTACAATAACGGCCAGCTCATTTTTAAAAGGAATCATTTGCTCTGCAATACATTCCGCTTCGGCCAATGATTCCAGATCAGAAAAGCTACGAATGACTTTTACACCGTTACCATCATATCCGCCCTGAGCCACTTTCCATACAAAAGGAAGAGTAATTTTACTACTTTCCACAGCTTGTTTTAATTTTTCTAAAGTTGAAAACCGGGTAAAGGGAGCTGTTGGGAGCTGATTTTTCAGATAAAAATCTTTTTGATTGCCTTTGTTTTGTATCAAACGGAGTGTTTTGGGAGAAGGAAATACTTTTAATCCTTCTTTTTCAAGGGTTTCCAAAGCTTCCAAATTGACATTTTCGATTTCAATAGTAAGTACATCTACCTGTTTTCCCAAAGCCATTACCTGCTCATAGTCGGTTAAGTCTCCCTGGAAAAAACGGGTGGCTCCAAACTGACATGGTGCTTCGTTGCTTGGATCTAATACATAGGTTTGAATGTCAAATTTTCGGGTTTCGGTAAGCATCATTTTGCCTAATTGTCCGCCTCCTAAAATACCTAATTTAAAATCGGAAGAAAAATAACTCATTGTGTTGTTGTTTAAGTGGCAAAGATAAAATTTTACTTTTTATAATCGGCTTTGATTTTTTTCAATTTTGCGAATCACTTTTGATGCTCTGCTTCGGAAAGAAGGTTCGTTTTTGAGAAGTTCATTGTCAATAATCGCCAGAAGATCCGCAGTAATCCAATCTTCTTCATCGCGCAGATAAAATAAAACACTGATACAGTTGACCCGGGTAGCTACCAGACTTGGTTTTATAAGCCAGTCAAAATGAAGGGTAATAATTTTTTGTTTTTGTGAAGCAGAAAAAGAGAAGGTCTGATTTCTTAGTAAATGATAAAAAATACGGCTGATGCATCTTTTAGCAGTTTCGTTGAGTGTTTTTAGTGCTATTTCTATAAACGAATCCATTGAACTGTTAAGGAAATCAGGCTGATCTTCTACTAAAGAATCGAGAATTACGATGAGCGGAATTTGTTTATCTTCTTCCTGTTGTTGTAATATCTTTAAAAATGTTTCTGCAGGTAAATTCTGCTCTACAATAAATTTTTTAGCGTTGTTTCTGCATGTAAGACTGAAATCGAATTTATTGGATGAAAAATAATCGTTTATAGACATGTATTTTTTTTCAAATGATTTTTTTTAAACTGTAAAATACAAATTTTAATAAAAATTTATAAACAAAAAATTAACTCACTGCAATTTCTTATATTTGCATCCTATTAAAATAATTAATGGATATTCAGATCTTAGACAAAACATTTGTTCCTTACATATCGGCTGAAGAGATTCAATTGCGGCTAAAAGAGCTGGCTCTGCAAATGACGGAGGATTTCAAAGATGAAGAATGCGTTTTTGTGGGGGTTCTTAACGGATCTTTTATGTTTTTGTCTGACCTCATAAAGTATTATCAGCGCCCTTGTGAAGTCTCTTTTGTAAAAATGGCTTCTTATGAAGGATTACAGACAACGAATGAAGTGAGACAATTGTTGGGGCTTGATGTTGATGTTACCGGTAAAACAGTAGTTATCGTTGAAGATATAGTAGATACTGGTAATACCATTGAAGTACTTTGTGAACTTTTTAATAGATATAAAATAAAAGACCTCAAAATAATTACTTTGTTTCACAAGCCTGAAGCTTACACAAAAACAATAACTCTGGATTATATCGGATTTAATATTCCGGATAAATTCATTGTGGGCTACGGATTGGATTATAATAAACAAGGGCGGAATATACCTGAGGTTTATCAAATAAAATAAAAACAACACAAAAATTATGATTGCTATCGTATTATTCGGAAAACCTGGAGCAGGAAAAGGAACGCAAGCCGAGTTTTTAAAGGAAAAATATAATCTTACCCATATTTCAACGGGAGATGTTTTCAGGTTTAATCTGAAGAATGACACGGATTTAGGAAAGCAGGCAAGAATATATATGGACAATGGCGAATTGGTACCGGATGAAATTACAATCAATATGCTAAAAGCAGAAGTAGAAAAAAATATGGACAAAGCAGGTTTCCTGTTTGATGGTTTTCCAAGAACCATTGCTCAGGCAGAAGCTTTAGACACTTTTTTAAACTCCATAAATTTACAGGTAACGGCAACCATCGGTTTGGAGGCTAATGATGATGTGCTTGTAGCCCGTATCCTTGAAAGAGGGAAGACATCCGGAAGACCTGATGATCAGGATGAGGCAAAAATCAGAACGCGTTATGAGGAATATAACGAAAAAACAGCTCCTCTGATTGATTTTTACAAAAAACAAAACAAATATTATCCTATCGACGGTATTGGTTCAATTCCTGAAATAACGGAACGACTGAGCAGTGTGATTGATAAATTATAGATATTGCTAAATAAAAATTTTGTAACAATCTTATCCTTTGTATCTTTAGGGTAAGATTTTTACTTTTATATATTAATTTAATTTTTTTTACTTGGAAATAGTAGTCATATTATTCTTAATTCTCTTAAATGGTGTGTTTTCAATGTCAGAAATGGCATTGGTCTCTTTGAGGAAGAACCGTCTTGAAATTGCAGCCAAAAAGGGTAGTTCAAGAGCAAAAACAGCTTTAGAGCTGGCGAATGAACCCAATAATTTTTTATCTACTGTTCAGATCGGTATTACACTGATCGGAATTTTGACCGGTATTTATTCCGGTGATAAAGTTACTTCTGATGTTCAGCTCTTATTAGAGCAGATAGAAGTACTCCGGCCGTATGCCTCTTCTCTGTCTGTCGGAATTGTTGTAGTAATACTTACTTTTCTTACTCTTATCATGGGGGAGCTTTTGCCTAAAAGATTAGGACTTAACCATCCTGAAGCCATTGCCAAAATAGTGGCGATGCCCATGAAAATAATTTCAAAAATAGCGAGTCCGTTTGTATGGTTATTGACCACATCAACAGATTTACTTATGAAAATCTTTAATATAAAACCTACTGCAGACGGTAAAGTTACTGAGGAAGAAATACGTTCTATTATAAAAGAGAGTACGATGGTAGGGGAAGTACAGGAAATTGAACAGGATATTGTGGAACGTGTATTTAATGTTGGAGACCGAAAGGTAAACTCTCTGATGACACATAGAAAGTCAGTAGTTTATCTGGACTGTAAGGAAGATCTGCAAACCCTGAAAACAAAAGTAATAGACGAGTTGCATTCCTTTTATCCGATTTGTGAAAACAGTTTGGATGAAGTTATTGGAGTTGTATCTTTGAAAAATTTATTTCTGCTGTTTGAAAAAGAAAATTTTGATTTGAAGGATGCCATGACGGAGCCTACTTTCCTGATAGAGCATACATCAGCATACAAAGCACTGGAATTGTTTAAATCCACTAAGAATCATTATGCATTGGTAACAGATGAGTATGGAGTAGTACAGGGTGTTATTACACTTAATGATATCCTTGAAGCTTTGGTAGGGGATGCTTCTGAATTTTATGAAGAAGAATTTAAATTGGAAGAAGTCGGAGAAGGTAAATGGGTCGTTGACGGTTTTTATCCGTTACATGATCTGCTTGCTTATTTTGAACTGGATGATTTGATGCCTGATTATGATGTGACTACTGTAAGTGGTTTGGTGATGAAAGAATTATCTTATATTCCTAAGACAGGAGAAAAATTAATCTGGAATAAGATGGAATTGGAGGTATTGGCCTCCAGTGGAGTAAAAATAGATAAAATAGGAATCAGTTTGCTTAAAGAATAGCAGACGGAAAATAAATAGAATGACAGAAGGAAATTTTGTAGATTACGTAAAGATATATGTTGCATCAGGAAAAGGTGGTAAAGGATCTACGCATTTACATAGAGAAAAGTTTATTGAAAAAGGCGGACCTGACGGAGGTGATGGCGGACGTGGTGGTCACGTGTATATTGTAGGAAATGAAGGTTTGTGGACACTTTATCACTTAAAATTTGCCCGCCATATAAAGGCAGGTCATGGTGGTGACGGGGGTAGTGCCAGAAGTACAGGCGCTGATGGTGAAGATAAAATGATAGAAGTGCCTTTGGGAACTGTTGTAAAAGACAAGGAAACAGGAGAAGTATTATTTGAGATTACAGAACACGGAGAGAAAAAAATATTGGCTAAAGGCGGTAAAGGCGGATTGGGTAACTGGCATTTCAGGAGTGCAACGAACCAAACCCCAAGATATTCTCAGCCTGGAATACCGGGTGAGGAGCTTGATATTATCCTTGAGCTGAAGGTCTTGGCAGATGTAGGTTTGGTTGGTTTTCCAAATGCAGGAAAATCTACATTGCTTTCTGTTTTAACTTCTGCAAAACCTAAGATTGCTGATTATCCGTTTACTACTTTAAAACCAAATTTAGGAATTGTGGCTTACAGAGATTTTAAATCATTTGTAATAGCAGATATACCCGGAATTATTGAAGGTGCAGCAGAAGGAAAAGGATTAGGGCATTATTTTTTACGACATATTGAGCGTAATTCTACCTTATTATTTCTGATTCCTGCAGATGCAGACGATATAAAGAAAGAATACGATATACTGTTAGATGAGCTTCGCCGCTACAATCCGGAAATGTTAGATAAAGACAAACTTATTGTAATCTCTAAATCAGACATGCTTGATGAGGAGTTACAGACTGAAATGAAACAGCAATTGGACAAAGAATTTAATGGTATACCGTATATGTTTATTTCTTCTGTGGCCCAGCAAGGGTTGACAGAACTGAAAGACCGTCTTTGGAAAATGCTTAACAATTAAAGTGTTTCTGATAAGTTGCAGGAAAAGAGATTTAAACCCTGCGTTTAGTATAAAGAAAATGCTTAAAAAAATTATCTTTGTAAGAGTATTAAAAAAAAATAAGATTATGAAAAAACTTTTGTTCAGTATGTTATTCTTGGCTGCAACTAATTTTGTTTCAGCGCAGAGCTTTGATTTTGGTATCAAAGCAGGTATGGTTTACAACGCAGATAAAGGAGCTATTAAGTCCTTTACCAATGCAGTTGATGCTAAAGGAAAAGGAAGCGCAGGTTTTCAGGCCGGGGTATTATCCAGAATCAGTCTTATAGGTTTTTATGTGCAGCCAGAAGTTTTATATACTTCGTTTAAAAATGAATTTGACGATGCTAATGGACAGTCATTCAAAGTGACCAAACAGCGTATTGATATTCCTGTAAACATAGGAAAGAAATTTCTTGGAATAGCACACGCTCAGGTAGGACCGGTATTCTCTTATTATTTAGATGATAAAAACTCTCTGAAAGACATCGTAAATGCGAAACAGGATCAGTTTAATGTCGGTTTTCAGATTGGTACAGGAGTTGAAATTTCTAAATTACTGATCAATGCACGTTACGAATTTGGATTAGGTAAAGTGGGGTCTACTTTTATGGATAAAAATAATATCGAGTATCAGGTAGAAAACAGACCGAATCTGTTAAATGTATCACTGACTTATTTATTCTAAAAGAATAAAAAGACAATATATAAAGTATAACTCTCTAATAAAATAGAGAGTTTACATTTTTTAATCAATCTATAACAATGAAAAAATTACTATTAATTTTCACAGCCGTTATTTTAGCTTTTCCGGTAAAAGTAAAAGCTGATGAAGGAATGTGGTTCTTGATGTTCATCGAGCGTCTGAACCATCGCGACATGCAAAAAATGGGACTTCAGTTAACTTCTGAAGAAATCTACAGTATCAACAATCACTCATTAAAAGATGCTATTGTGCAATTTGATGGAGGCTGTACTGCAGAAATTATTTCAAATCAGGGATTGGTATTAACCAATCATCACTGTGGATATGATAAAATTGCTGAATTAGCCACTCCTGAAGATGATATTCTTACGAATGGATTCTGGGCAAAAACAAGAGCAGATGAGCGTAAACCAAAAAGTTTATCCGTTCGTTTCTTTGTTCGAATGGATGATGTTACCAAAAGAATTTTATCAAAAGTAAATGATAAAATGTCTGAGCTTGAACGAGAAAAAGCAATCAATCAGGAAATTGCAAAAATTGAACAGGAAAACAACGAAGGTGGAAAATATACCGTTTCTGTTCGTTCGTTCTTTCAAGGAAATGAATATTACTATTTTGTTTATCAGGATTATAATGATGTGCGTCTGGTAGGAACACCTCCAAATGCGATCGGTAAATTTGGTGGAGATACAGACAACTGGGAATGGCCTCGTCATACAGGAGATTTCTCTATCTTTCGTGTCTACACAGATGTAAATGGTAATCCTGCAGAATATTCTCCAAATAATGTTCCAATGGTACCGAAACACCACTTGCCTGTTTCTTTAGCAGGAATTAAAGAAGGTGATTTCTCTATGATTTTAGGTTATCCCGGACGTACCAACCGTTGGATGCCAGCAGCCGGAATTGAACAAAACGTAAAATTTGCATATCCTGCTTGGGTAGAAGGTTCTAAACTGGGAATGGATGTGATGAAAAAGTATATGGACAAAAGTGATGAAGTTAGACTTCGTTATGCAAGTAAATATGCAGGAGTTGCCAACTACTGGAAAAACCGTCAGGGTATGATTGATGCATTGACTGCTCACAAGACAGCGGCAACAAAGCATAAAGAAGAAGCTGAGTTCAACAAATGGGCTAATAAAAAAGAAAATAAAGCAACTTTCGGAAACGTAGTGGCAGACATCAATAAATATTATGGTGCGACCAATGAAAAAGCACGTCATGACAACTATCTGATGACTATTTTACGTACTTCTAACTTGGCAGCATTACCTTATAGTTTTGGGCGTGCTTTAGTGGTTTATGCTGAATCTAATGCAGCAAAACGTGCTGAGATGAAACCAAGTCTGATGGAAGCAATTGAAGAAACCTATAAAGAATTTTATGGTCCTTTAGAAAGCGAAATGCTGGCAAAACAGTTAAACCTATACGCTACCAAATCTACCGGGTATGCAATAGCGCCTTATGTAAAAGAATTAGGAGAGAAAACAAATTTTGATTATACAGCTTATGTGTCAAAAGCATTTGATAAGAGTGTATTTTCATCTAAAGAAAAAATGATGGCTTATTTAGACAATCCGGATAAATCGATTGTTGAAAATGATGAGCTGTATAAATTATCTTCTGATTTGTTGACAAAATACAGAGAAAACCCAGAAAATCTTGAGACCTTAAAAAATGATTATCAAAAATCTTTCAGATTATTGGTAGATGGTTTACGAAAAGCAAATCCAAATAAAAAATACTATCCTGATGCGAATTCAACTTTGCGTCTTACCTATGGAAAAGTAATCGGATTACCACGAGGAAATAAAGTAAATGATGCTGATGAGAACTGGTATACAACTTTAAAAGGAACGATTGCTAAAAATAAAGTAGGAGACGAAGAATTCGAAAATCCAAAACGTTTGATTGACTTATACAATGCAAAAGATTATGGACAATATGCTGATAAAAAAGGATATTTGCCTGTAAACTTCCTTACAGATCATGACATAACAGGAGGAAATTCAGGTTCGCCGGTATTAAATGGAAAAGGAGAATTAATCGGACTTGCATTTGATGGAAATATCGAAGCTATGGCAGGAGACGTAATTTTTGACCCTAAATTGCAACGTACCATTAGTGTAGACATTCGTTATGTATTATTTATCATTGATAAATATGCTGGTGCAAAACATCTGATAGATGAGATGACCATCGTACGATAATAAAGTAATCTGCTAAACATTTTGTTTGGTCGTAAACCCGGTGATATTTAATATTACCGGGTTTTTTATGCATAAATAAATTGATAATAATAATTTAATTAACATTATTAGGAATAATATTTTTTTTATTTAATATAGCACTATTGAAATAATATTTTGGTTTTAGATATAACTAAGATCAACGAGTGTAGCGGTATAACTATGTGTATTAATTACTAATTACAGGTCAAAATTATGAAAACGATTCCTGCTTAAAAACGATCTTAAATGAATATAATGAAAAAAACAACTTTAGTTATTGTGATTGTCTCAATAGCTTTTTAATTTATAGTCTTGTAGTAATGATAATTTTGAGTCAAAAACTGCAACATATAGTAAAGAATCTTTGTCAGAAGAAAATTTAATCAAAAATTACGCTAAAGCTTATTATACACTTTCACGATTTATTGGAGAAAACGAGGTGTTTTTCAAGACTTTTGATCCTGGTAAATATAATTTTAATAATGATAAACAATTTATTGATTTTATTAGTGAAATGAAACTCGATAAAGTAGAAAATGTTAAAGCTGTAGCTGAAGTGTATCCAAGATTACATAAGGATATAAATGATTTAATATTAAAAGAAATTAATGCTACGGGTAATAAAGATATATCTAAAACGGAGATATTTGCTAAATTTAAAGTTGAAATGTTTGAATTACGAAAAACCGATTTAGTGATTTCTTATGGGTCGAAAAAAGAATGTTTAGAAGATTGGCAAGATGGATATTCAGACTGTAGAGAAGATTTTCTTATCGAGGCAGGTTTGTCAGTTATCGCTGCAGGTGCTGGGATATGGCCAGGGTTAGTTGCAGGTGCAGCAACTATGTTGAAATACGAAATATGTATAGGGAGAAATGATAGGGATTATAAGAAATGTATGGGCAGATTAAAAACAAAATAGATGAAATCAAAAAAACTGAATATAATTTTTATTATTAATACGATTGCTTTTTTTGTCGTTCCGACATTATTGGTGCATGAGAGAATGATACAGTATATTTTTTACAGCGTATTCTTAGTAATTCATTTTTACTTTTTATTTGTATATAAAAATAAATAGCACTTCATTGTATTAATCATAAGTGTATTGGTATAGTTTGAAAAAAGCATAAAATATTTTATAAGTATTTAAAAAAAAAGAACCTTTTTAAAAAATGTATTGAAAATATTTTAAAAAAAAGCTGTGGTGTGATAATAAAGTGCTATCTTTGAATCATTAATATAAATAATGCATAATGCAAGAAGGTACAGTTAAATTTTTTGACGAAACTAAAGGTTTCGGATTTATTTCTCCATCAGATGGTAATGGAGATGTTTTTGTTCACAACACAGGGTTGTTAGATAATATTCGTGAAAACGATAAAGTTGTTTATGATGTTGAGCGTGGACAAAAAGGGTTAGTAGCAGTAAATGTGAAAAGAAAGTAATAAAGATATATTTTTTATTTCATTAGCGTCGGTATCATATACCGACGCTATTTTTTTAGAACTTATATACCAAAGCATTCACGTTCATTCCTGCGCCCACTGAGGCAAATAATACTACATCTCCGGGATTGATGCTGTGTGTTTCTAACTCCTGATTAAAAATCATAGTAAGCAGTGAAGGAATTGTAGCTACACTGCTGTTGCCGAGTTTGCTGATTACCATGGGCATAATGTCAGCAGGTGTGGCTTTATCGTATAGCTTAAAAAACCTGTCTACAATGGCCTCATCCATTTTTTCATTGGCCTGATGTATGATGATCTTTGACAGCTGATCAATAGAAAAGCCACTGGCATCAAAGCACTTTTTCATTGCTGAAGGTACGTTGGTTAATGCAAATTCATATATTTTCCTTCCGTTCATTTTGATATACTTGATATCAGGAGAACTTTCAGAGTTATAGGACTTGCCGAAATAAAGATAGTCTTTTTCTTTCAGAGTAAAAGAAGCTGTTAAATGCGATTGTACACCAGTGTTGTCTTCACTTAATTCAATAACGGCAGCTCCGGCTCCGTCAGCATAAATCATACTGTCTCTGTCATGGATATCAACTACCCTTGAAAGGGTTTCTGCACCTATAATAAGGCATCTTTTCGCTATTCCGGCTTTAATAAAAGCATTTCCCTGAATTAATCCTTCGATCCACCCCGGGCAACCAAAAAGGATATCGTAAGCCACACAATAATTATTCTTAATTCCCAGCTCATGTTTTACACGGGAAGCTAAACTCGGAACCATATCTGATTGAACTGTACCAAAACGGACATCTCCAAAATTATGTGCAAATATTATATAGTCCAGCGTTTCAGGATCAATCTCTGACTTTTTCAGTGCTTCTCTCGCTGCAATAAAGCCAAGATCAGAAGTGACCATGTCTTTTGATGCATAACGCCTCTCTTCAATTCCGGTTATTTCTTTTAGTTTCTCTGCAATGGTTGCATTGTCATGTTTTAAGGTATTTCCATTTTCATCCAGAAAATGATGATCATCAAAAAATAAGTTGGTAATTGTTTCTGAAGGGATGTAGTTTCCTACACCAATAATTTTACTTGTCATGGATTTTGTTTTATTTACTATCAAACTTTCATTGAAAAATATTTTCTGAAAAGAAAAGATAATATATAAATTTAGGGAAAAAATGTTGGAAAACAATGGTTGTTTTGGTTTATTTTTCAAAATTTAACTTTAAATATTGTTTGTCGTATGGTTGTGTTATTGTCTGATTTTACTGTAATTTTGCGATACATATTTTTGCTATATTTTAAACAAGATGTACCTTTAACCTATGAAAAAATGGTTGTTGCTGTTAGTGCTGTTTATTGTGTTTGGATGCGTAAAACAACCAAATGATATTGCAACATCTTTTTATTACTGGAAGACTAATTTCACTTTAAAACCTTCTGAGAAAGAATTGATGCAAAATTTAGACGTAAAAAAACTTTATATACGCTATTTTGATGTAGCACTCAAAGGTGATGTAGCTATTCCTTTGACTGCCGTTGTTTTCAATGATACTATACCGGATGTGGAAATTGTTCCTGTTGTGTATATCAAAAATGAAGTAATGCTCAATGCTAAATTGAATTTGAACGATCTGGCAGATAATGTCTTACGCTATATTGAACAGATAAATAATAGGTATAAAATCGATATAAAGGAAATTCAGTTTGATTGTGACTGGTCATTGAAAAGTAAAGAACGCTATTTTTCTTTTATTCATTTTATTAAAGAGAAAAAGGAATTAAAAATTTCGTCTACCATTCGTTTACATCAAGTTAAACACCATCGTAAAACCGGAATTCCGGATGTTGATGAAGGGGTGCTTATGTATTATAATATGGGAAGTATTGCTCCAGATTCATTGAATTCAATTTATGACGGTTCGATTGCCAGAAAGTATATAGGTTCTTTAAAAACTTATCCACTAAAGCTTAATGTGGCTTTACCTATTTATTCATGGCTAATACACAGCAGAGATGGAAAGGTAATAAATTTACTCAGTCGTATACGCAGGGAAGACCTTGAAAAAAACGCTGCTTTTGAAAGAAAAGATAAAAATCGTTTTCTTGTAAAAAAAGCAGGTACCTATTTCGGTAAATTCTTTAAACAAGGGGATCAGATGAAAATTGAGCAAATTGAAGCTGAAGATTTACAGCAGATGGTCCGTGATATTTCTGACAATATACCGGATAGCCCGAAAGAGATTATTTTTTATGATTTAGAAGAAAAGAATATTAATAGCTATGAAAAAGAATTTTTTAAAAAACTGGTCACTGATTTTTAGCAGTGTCGTTACATTAACTGCAGGCGTATATGCTTACGGATGTGCAGATGGTTGGTGGGGATATGATTATTCCTCATCTTTTGCACCGGAGTATTTTGTTGATAACTCATATAAACCATTGTTTTACTCGCCTTATGAGCGATTTTATAACAATGATTACCTGAGTAATTATACTTCAAAACACAATGAAGATATTGTGCAGGACTGGAAAAATTATTTGGGAAATACAGTGCCGTCAGCAACACTGAAAGCATATCTTATTACTGACTCATTGAATATGGATATCCAGAGATTTCATGAAAACTCAAAAAATAAATTATCATCATCTCTGAATACATCTGATAAAAAAGTAAAAAAGTTTTTAGATTTTCTGTACTATGCAAAAATGATCGAAGATTATTCAACGCAGACCTATGATTATTGGAATTATGAAAACCGGGTAATAGAAAATGCCAGTCAGTCCATTGTAGATGAAGTAGAAAAATTTTATAAAAAGGCAGACAAAGGAGATGAGTTTTTTGCCAATCGTATGTGGTTTCAGGTACTAAAAGCAAAATTTTATTCTGACAACCGGGCATCTGTTATTAGTTTCTTTGAGGAAACAAAGGCAAAACAGCCTCAAAATTTACTTTACTCAAGAGCTTTGTCTTATGTTGCAGGAGCTTATCATGCACAGAAAGATTTTATAAAAGCTAATCTATATTATGCAGAAATTTTTAATAGAGAGCCAAAATTAAGACATGAAACCCTGTATAATTTCCGTCCGATGGATAAGAAAGAACTCAATACAGCATTGGCATCGACTAAAGATAAGGATATACAAGCCGCTATATGGGCTATGAGCGGTTATTATCAGGATGAAGCTGCATGTATGAAAGAAATATATGCACTCAATCCTAAAAGTCCTCATATTGATTATCTTCTCACACGCTGGGTAAATATTCAGGAAAGTGCTATTAATGTTTTTATGGATAAAAGCCTCAAAAGTACAGCTGAATACCAAAAAGAAATCAAAGATAAAATCGACCAGAAAACATTAACATGGATAAATGATGTAGCATCAAAACCGGAAAAATTAAACAACCCGGCTTTGTGGAATATGGCAGCGGGATATTTAAATATATTCCAGGGAGAGCATCAGAAAGCAAAATCCTTATTTGACAAAGCTTTAAAAACAGCTGGAAATGATAAAAATATAAAAAATGAAGCAAGGTTGTTCAATTTGATTAATGAAGTTTCTCAGATAAAGACAATTGATGATAAAGCACAATCTACTTTGATTACTGATTTGAACTGGTTATTCTATGAAGTTCCGCAACAGCATACTTATGATAGTCCGTTCAGATATAATTATGCTTCCTCATGGATTAAACAATATATATCTGCTGTTTACAGAGGTAATAAAAATCCATTAATGGCAGAATTGGTCAATTCAGATCGTTCTTATTATTTAGTAAAGGATAATGTAGCTGCAATGGAACAATTCTTTCTCAGAAAAAATAAAACAGCATGGGAAGAAATGTTTGTTGGATTATATGATTATAATTTAAGTGATATCAATGAGAGCAATGCAATTTATCTTTTTTATCAGGATAAAGTAGATGCTGCCATTGCTGAGATGGAAAAAACAACAACCGCGAAAGGTACTTATTATGATAATACAGAATATACGATTCTTTATAAAGATCTCATACTGCCGGGTAATCCGTTTAACGGAAAAATAAAAGATTGTAATGATTGCGATCACATGGCAAAGCAGACCGTTACCTATACAAAAATTTCATTTTTGAAAAAGGTAAAAGAAATGCAGGATAAAATAAAAGCTGGTGATGATGTGTACAACAATGCATTATTGGTAGGTAATGCTTTTTATAATGCCAGTTATTTTGGTAATGCGCGTACTTACTATTACAACAAAATCATCGGAGAATATGGTAATGGTATAAGTGCCTATAATCAACCGTATCTGATGTCCATGAAACAGGTTAGAAAATATTATGAAATGGCGTTAAAAGCAGCGCAGACAAATGAACAGAAAGCTAAAATGTCTTATCTTTTAGCAAAGGTTGAGCGCAACGAATTTTATAATAAAGAATATTTTTCCAGAGATTATTACTATGGGTATGGAGAGATAATGATAAAAAAATGGCAGGGATTCAAAGACTTGCAGACAAAATATGCTGATACTAAGTATTATCAGGATGTCATCAACGAATGCGGATATTTCAGAAAATATTTAGGAATATAAAACTTAAATAAAATAACAATGCGAGTACATTTTATAGCTATAGGCGGAAGTGCAATGCACAACTTAGCGCTGGCTTTACACGATAAAGGAGATGTAGTAACCGGTAGCGATGATGCCGTATTTGAACCGTCAAAATCAAGATTGGAAGCCGCTGGGATATTACCGATGGAAATGGGATGGTTTCCTGAAAAAATTAATAAAGAGATAGATGCTGTTATTCTGGGAATGCATGCCAAATCAGATAATCCGGAGTTGCTGAAGGCACAGCAGCTCGGGTTGAGAATATATTCTTACCCTGAGTTTATATATGAGCATTCAAAACAAAAAACACGGGTAGTGATTGGAGGCTCTCATGGTAAAACTACTATTACCTCTATGGTTTTACACGTACTTAATTATCATGGAATTTCTGTTGACTATCTCGTGGGTGCTCAGTTAAAAGGGTTTAAAAATATGGTTCATCTTACTGATGACAATGATTTTATTGTACTCGAGGGAGATGAATACTTATCTTCTCCTACTGACTTGCGTCCGAAATTCCATTTATATCAGCCCAATATTGCTCTGATAAGTGGTATTGCATGGGACCATATCAATGTGTTTCCGACTTTTGAAAATTATGTTGATCAGTTCCGTATTTTTATTGACAAGATTACTAATGGCGGTATTCTCATCTATAATGAAGAAGATAATGTGGTAAAAGAAATTATAGAGGCTTCTGAAAAACCTATCCGTAAAATAGCGTATAATACCCCAGAATATTCGTTAAGCAAAGGGAAAACATATCTTGAAACACCAGACGGAGCAATGCCGATTGAAGTGTTTGGTGATCATAATCTCAACAATTTGGCCGGAGCAAAATGGATTTGTCAAAATATGGGGGTTGATGAAGTTGAGTTTTATGAAGCCATTGCAAGTTTTAAAGGTGCTGCAAAAAGACTGGAAAAAATTGCAGAAATATCTTCATCTGTAGCTTATAAGGATTTTGCACATTCACCAAGCAAAGTAAAAGCAACTACTCAGGCAGTTAAAAAGCAATATCCTGAAAAAAAACTGATTGCCTGTCTGGAACTACATACGTATTCGAGCTTGAATTCAGAATTTCTTTCAGAATATGATGGGGCCCTGACAGCAGCAGATATAGCGGTTGTTTTTTATTCACCTGATGCGGTTGCGATTAAAAGACTTGAAGAAATTTCTAAAGAGCAGATTGAAAAAGCTTTTAACAGAGAAGATCTTATTGTATTTACGGATCCTGTTGCATTTAAAACATTTTTGAGTCAAACATCATTTGTAGACAGCGTCTTGTTGTTAATGAGTTCAGGGAATTACGGAGGATTGGATTTTGACGAAGTCAAGAATCTTTTATCTGTTTAATATTACAATAAATAAAAAATCGGTTCTGTAAGAACCGATTTTTTAATATCCATAGGTATAATGTCCTGTAATCTTGTATCGGAAAAGACAATCTTCCAATACCTGACCTCCACCTACATTATGTACAATCAAATAGCGTTTTTTATCTTTTGTCTTTTTATGCGTGACAATGCCTATATGCGGCATCTTATCCTGAATCATCCATGTGACAATCTCTCCGGGTTTATAATCTTTTTGATTTTGAGAAACGGGTAGACTTTTTCCCTTTCGAGTAAAGAATACTTCAAGATTGGGAACTCTTCGATGGTCGATATTGGTGTCTGTTTTTCTCAACCCCCAAATGGCAGGATAAAGATTGAAATGTGCTTTCATATCTTCATGAACTTCTTTTTGTAAATCAATATCCAAAATTCTGTAGCTTCTTATGACAACATCGGTACACACGCCTTTATTTGCCGGTATATCTCCATTAGGATAAGAAATGCTAAAATAGGCGGGATCATATTGAATTGAAGCATCAACAATAGATAATGCTGCGTCAGAAAGCCGTTGCTGAAAATCAGATATGTTTTCTGTACTATAGTGTTCTGTATCCTGTGCAGAAACAATCAACTCTTTTTTGTTATGGGGTTGACATCCAATAAAAAAGCCTGTTATTAGTAATATATAAATTGATTTCATATCTTTAAGAAAATATAGGGGGTGATAATCAGTAAATTATTGTCTTATGAATAAAAATAAAAAATTTTCTATTAAAAATTGGTCTCAGGAAGATCAGCCAAGAGAAAAATTAATGAGTAAGGGAACATCAGCGCTCAGTAATGCCGAATTAATGGCCATATTGATACGTAGCGGTAGTGAAAATCAAAGTGCCGTTGACTTATGTAAACGCATTCTGGAAGCAAATGATCAAAAAATTAATCTGTTGGCACAGCAGGATATCAGAACACTGAAACAGTTCAAAGGAATAGGGGAAGCTAAAGCTATTATTATCATAGCTGCTTTAGAACTTGGAAAAAGACGACGCTTTGAGGAAGCTAAAGCAATACCCCGTGTTAGTTCCAGCAAATCAGTGTTTGAAATTATGCAGCCTTTAATCGGAGATCTCAAGCATGAAGAATTTTGGATGTTAATGCTCAATAATGATCAAAGAATAATCGGAAAAAGTCAATTGAGCAGCGGAGGGCTCACAAGTACTATTGTTGATGTACGAATCTTGTTTAAACGTGCTTTAGAAGCAATGGCTACTTCTATCATTCTGGTTCACAATCATCCATCCGGCCAATTGAAGCCAAGTACATCAGATAAAGAAATAACTTACAAAATAAAAGAAGCCGGAAAGGTATTGGATATAAAGCTATTGGATCATATCATTGTCACGCAACATGACTATTTAAGCTTTGCTGATGAAAATATTATTTTATAAACTGTTGCAATTCGTACAAATTCCAGATACCATACATTGTACATTTTCAACAGTATAGCCGTCAGGCAATTTAAATTTCGGCTCTACCTTTTCTATACATGAGATGGTCTCACATTGTACGCAATGAAAATGAATATGATTGTGATGATGTTCTTCCTTATTGCAATTATGACAGATAGCATATTGAACAATTCCTTCCATTCCGGTTACTTTATGAATTTTACCTTCATCTACTAACCGATCCAAAGCTCTGTATATAGTAACTCTGTCTACACTGTTATCGAGTAATAGCTGTATATCTTTATGGGCCAATGCTTGTTTCTTCTCTTCTAAAATCGATAAAATATGAGTTTTAGTCGCTGAACTGCGCTCTCTTTTTATTTTTTTATCCATTTGCTTTTATATTTTAAAAATTAAATGCAACTTTGTTGTGTTTAATATATCTTTTACATTATGAAAAATAGTACTACAAAAAAGTTTGATGTTCTTGGAATTTCATCAGCCGTTTTATGTTTAATACATTGTTTGGTTTTTCCGTTGATAACCATACTACCTATAGGTTTGAGCCATAACCACTGGATTGATTTGCTCTTTGCATCTATTGGAATTTATGCTGTAGCAAAGATAACTAAAAATATAGACTCCAAGAGCCTCCGAATATTGCTATGGAGTTCTATTCTTTTGATTACCGCGTGTGTAATCATTACTTTAGTATTTCATTATCATTCCAATTTTATTTATTTAGGAGCATTGGGTCTGATATTGGGACATCTCATCAACTTTAAAAATCACAAGCATTAAAGAAATAAATAAGAAAAGGCAATAATAGTATAATACCGATATCCAAAAAGGACAGTATTGCAAGATTAAAGAATAATAGATTTGTTTTATATTTGAATGAAGGTAAAGGCAGGGATAATCACCTGTCTTTATTTTCTAAATAAAATAAAATTATAAATTCAACTTTGTTGCGTTTTAAAGAATTACTATTTTTACATTCATAATTAATTTCATCCAATAAAAACATTTGAATATGTTGACAACAAAAGAACTACGTTTTTCTTTTGAGAATAAGATAGATTTTCACTTTCCCGATTTATATTGTGAAGCGGAAGATACTTTACTCATAACCGGGATTTCAGGAAAAGGAAAAACAACATTATTACACCTTTTGGGAGGTTTACTGCGACCGCAATCGGGAAGCGTTTTTATAGATGATGAAAATATTACAACCCTTTCCAGTAAAAAACTGGATGAATTTCGTGGACGGCATATCGGTATTGTGTTACAAAAATCTTATTTTGTTGAAGCACTCAGTGTTTTGGACAATGTCGTATTGGCGTCTTGGCTTGCTACAGGTCAAAAAGCTGTAGAAAAGGCTGTGGAGTTACTGCAACAGTTAGATTTGGGAGAACAATTGCATAAATTACCATCCAGATTAAGTATCGGTCAGCAGCAAAGGGTAAGTATTGCCAGAGCTCTGATTAATGAGCCTAAACTTATATTAGCTGATGAGCCTACGTCAAGTCTTGATGATATCAATACAGAAAAAGTTGCTTTTATGCTGAGTGAGCTGGCGAAAAAATATCATGCAGCCCTATTAATCGTTACTCATGATCAGCGATTAAAAAAACACTTTAATAACCAAATAAACTTATAGTGATGATAGGTAAAATAGCATGGAGAAATACCTGGTTTAAACCATTGAATACTATTTTAAGTATTATTTTATTAACTGCTTCAGTTTCTATCATTTCAGTTCTTATTTTGTTACAAAAACAATTTGAAGAACAGTTTTCCTCTTCTATGGACAATATTGATTTGGTTTTAGGAGCAAAAGGGAGTCCGTTACAGTTAATCTTATCTTCAGTCTACCATATAGATGCCCCTCCCGGTAATATTGACTATGCAGAAGCAAAAAAATGGATGCACAATCCGTTTGTGGCAAAAGCAATTCCGCTTGCTTATGGGGACAATTACAAAGGGTACAAAATCATAGGCACAACAACAGATTATTTAGAACGCTTTCAGGCAAAAATAGCTACAGGAGATGTGTTTAAAAAAGATTTTGAAGTTATCATCGGAGCACAGATCGCTGAAAATTTAAAGCTAAAAGTAGGGGATACTTTCTTAGGAACTCATGGAGATGCTGAAGAAGGGGAAGTACATGAAGAGCATCCGTATAAAATTGTAGGGATTATCAATAAAACAGATAAACTTATCGATAATGTCATTTTGTCTAATATTGAGTCTGTATGGCATATGCATGAGCATGAACATGCGCACACAGAGACAGGTGAAGCAGAAAACAACCACAACCATGACCATGAAGAAATATCAGAACAAAAAAGAGAAATTACGGCTGTATTATTGAAATTCAGAAACAAAATGGGTATTGTAACCTGGCCCAGAATCATTCCTCAGAATACAGAAATGCAGGCTGCATCACCGGCGGTAGAAATAAATCGCTTATTTGCATTATTCGGTGTAGGGATTCAGGCCTTACAGTATTTGGCTTATGGAATAATGTTAATTTCAGGTATCAGCATATTTGTAGCACTTTACAATACATTGAAAGAACGAAAATATGAATTTGCTTTATTACGCGTAAACGGCGCAAGCAGGTTGCAACTGTTGCAGCTGGTATTGATCGAGAGCCTTTTCTTATGCACCATTGGCTTTATTTTTGGTACTATTTTTGGTAGAGTAGCTTTATATTTTATTTCCGTTTCTTCTCAGGAGGAATTCAAAATTGCTTTTAATCCTTTTGAATTTATTTGGGATAAAGAGGGAATTATATTTATTGTTACACTTTTAGTGGGTATATTAGCAGCATTAATTCCGGCGATAAAAGCCTATAATCTAAACATATCAAAAACGCTTGCCAATGCTTAATAAGATTGTAATTGCCGGGGCAGGAGCCCTGGGATTGTTGCTGATGAACTTTACAGCATCTCCAAAACAAAACGTATCTTCTGAATCAAAAGAAATATTGTATCAGTCAAGAGATACCGTAACATGGAGTATGTTGGGAAAAATAGATTTTGTAAAAAAGAAGAGTCCGATATATGGTGAAGTAATGTATCCGGTAATTAACAGTACATTAAAAGCAAAACAAAAAAAACGTATTGTCGCAAAGGGCTTTATTGTGCCTATTGATAACAAAACGTATGCATTGAGTAAAAATGTATTTGCACAGTGTTTTTTCTGTGGTAATGCCGGACCGGAAACCATTATGGGAATTAAGTTCAGAGGAGCAACCCCTCGTCTAAAAACCGATCAGTACGTTACTATTGAAGGGACGTTCAGATATAACGATGCGGATATAGAAGACTGGATTTATCATATAGAAGATGCTGTAATTGTAAAAGGTAAATAATTGGAAAAAAGTAAAATAACAGATGTGTTTTTTGATCTGGATCATACTTTATATGATTTTGATAAAAACTCTGCACATACCTTTAATGATGTTTTTAAGGAATTAGGATTGAAAGGAACTGAAAATTTTATGATTCAGTTTAAGCCCATTAATGATTATTATTGGAGCAGATTTGCAAAAGAAGAAATAACGCAGGATTTTTTACGTTATGGAAGATTAAAAGACACTTTTGATGCCATCAATGTAAAGATTACAGACGATCATATCTACCATATAGCGGATTATTTTATCAATAATTTGGCAGATTATAACCATGTTTTTGAAGGAACATACGAGGCGTTAGATTATCTGAAAGATAAATATAGGTTGCATATTATTACCAATGGTCCCGAAAAAGTTCAGGAATTAAAATTAACCAATTCTAAACTGGATCATTATTTTGAAACAGTAACCAATTCGGAGAAAGCAGGAGTCAAAAAGCCTAATCCAAAGATATTTGAATATGCTTTAAACGCAGCTAATACTAACCCGATGAAAAGCTTAATGATTGGAGACAATATAGAAGCTGATATCATAGGAGCCCAACAGGTAGGAATGAATGTTATTCATTTTAATGAGTATCAGATAAAAAACGATTATAATTTTACTGAAATAAATAAATTAACAGAATTAAAAAATCTTCTTTAATGAAAAAAATAGTTGCCTTTCTTGTAATGATGATGAGCTTTGGGATGAATGCTCAATCAACCAATGATGTAGAATACATCAAATTGAAAAAAACGTATGATTTCCAAGGTGAACAAAATGAATACCGTTTGAACAGCAATATGAAATTTCGTTTTGAACAGTTGGGGTATAAAGTATATTTTGATGGGGAAGAAGTGCCTCAGGAAGTAAAAAACAATCCGTGTAAAGAATTGATTTGTAATCTTACCGAAGAAAAAAGTTCACTTGCTACCATCTTAAATGTTGAATTAGTAAATTGTAAAGGTGTTGAAGTTGCTAAAGGAAAAGGTGAAAGCCGTCTGAAACTACACAAAAAGTCCTATATGGATGCTTTGGATAAAGCCTTTAAATATTCAAATTTGAATTCATTAAAAAAATAAAAAAAGGGATATACATCCCTTTTTTTATTTTTTCATTATTTTCTTCTTGATGATTCCTCCTTCAACAGTTTCTATTTTTAGTATATAAATACCGGAAGAGAGATTTGCGAGATCTACAGTATCATTGTGATGGGGAATAAGATATTCCTTACCGCTCATATCGTATAATTTTATCGTCTTAATATCCGAAGAATTTATTCCGGAAATGAAAACGTTTTGATCAGTAGGATTTGGAAAAATAGTTACAGAAGCATCTTCAAAATCAGAATTCGATAAAGTCCCTTTTCTTAAAGAAACATCGTCGATATAATAATAAGTAATAAGATTACTTCCAGGCTCATAATCATTTTCAAATTGTTCTATTTCCAGGTCATCATAATCATGAAAATTACCAATGATAACATATCGTTCACCCCCTTCTGCGATAAAAGATCCCTTAATTTCTGACCATATATTTTTAGTCTTGATAATACTTGAGCTTGCTATCTGAGGGATAATACCATGTTTTATAAGAGGTTCACCTTTTGTGAAAATTTCCTGATCAGGTAAGCTGCTGACAAAGGCAGCACCTAATTTATTGATAGAATGATTCATCATATCTGCAAGTGAGACATGCATACTAAAAGTATACGATTCTCCTGCTAACAAAGGCTCAGTGAGTTGAGCGTATATAACTTCACTCTTTGTTTTGTACTCATTTGTAACAAAGGTGTAAGTATAACTCAGTCCAATATAGGCACTCCCTGTTCTTGCAGCCTGATAACCTATTGAATTTTGTGGTACTCCAACAGTATTAGTGGTGTCGCATTCATTGTAATATTCAGGAGTATTATTATATGATGATTGAGCGCTCATATCCGTGTCTGCATTCCAGCTTTCCACGTTATAGCTGAATTCATGTGATTGCATTGTTATAAACTCGGGACATGAGTTATAACTCTCGAAACTCGGGTTCGGAATTAAGTTTTGTTGGGCATTTATCAGATTGAGACTGAAAAGACAACTCAATAAAATGTATTTTTTCTTCATGGATGTATATTTTTTTTCTAAAATAAGAAAAAAAATAACAATAAAAAACTTAATAATTGTACTTGTCTTTCCAGCGGGCTTTTAAAAATTCTCTTGTCTGATTTTCACGGCTGTTCTGTCCGGGCTCATAAATAGGTATGTTACTTATTTCATCCGGTAAAAATTCCTGATAGGCAAAATTTCCAGGGAAATCATGCGAGTATTTGTAATCTTCTCCATAGCCCAATTCTTTCATCAGTTTGGTTGGAGCATTGCGTAAATGTATGGGTATGGAAAGATCCCCTGTTTGTTTAACAATTTGTTGCGCTTTTCCAATAGCCATATAGCTTGCATTACTCTTTGGTGAAGTAGCGAGATAAATGGCACATTGACTCAGCAAGATGCGGCTTTCGGGGTATCCGATTACAGATACCGCCTGAAAAATATTATTAGCCATAATAATAGCTGTCGGATTTGCCAGACCAATATCTTCAGAAGCTGAAATCACCAATCTGCGGGCAATGAATTTTAAATCTTCTCCGCCTTCTATCATGCGTGCCAACCAGTAAACTGCCCCATTGGGATCGCTTCCGCGGATTGATTTTATAAAAGCAGAAATGATATCATAATGCTGTTCTCCGGTTTTATCATATAACACGGTGTTTTTTTGTACAATCTGCATTACTTTGTCATTGGTAATTTCTACCGGTTTTTCGTCCAGTGAATTAACAATCAGTTCAAATGTGTTGAGCAATTTTCTGCCATCACCGCCTGACAAGCGAAAAAGAGCTTCTGTTTCTTTTATAATAATGTCTTTGGATTGAAGAAAGGCGTCTGTTTTTAATGCCCGATTGAGTAAGGCCTGTAAATCTTCTTTTGTGAAAGCTTTTAGTGTGTATACCTGGCAACGTGACAATAAGGCAGGGATAACTTCAAAACTGGGATTTTCTGTAGTGGCTCCGATAAGCGTCACCCAACCTTTTTCTACAGCTGCTAAGAGCGAATCTTGCTGAGATTTACTAAAACGATGAATCTCATCAATAAATAAGATAGGATTTTTAGCTGTAAAAATACCGCTGCTGTTTTTCGCTTTATCAATTACTTCCCGGATATCTTTTACTCCGGCATTGATAGCGCTTAAAGCAAAAAAAGGGCGTTCGCTTTCTTTTGCAATAATTTCAGCAAGTGTGGTTTTTCCTGTACCGGGAGGTCCCCAAAAGATCATAGATGGAATCAATCCACGTTTGATATTTTGAGTCAATATTCCCGAAGTTCCAACCAAATGGGACTGACTGATATACTCTTCTAATCGCTTAGGACGAATACGTTCTGCTAAAGGTGCTTCCATACAGTAAAATTACACATTTACTTTAGAAAATGAAAACGATAGGGGATGCATTGCGAATTGAATTTTTAATTATATTCATTATAAGGCTGTCAGAATAGCAGTCTTTTTTTGTTGGTTACATTTTTGATATTTTGTTTTCATGCAGGAAAAAAAATTTGAATATCATCACGCCGTATTTTTAGTGCCTTTTTTATCGCTTTTGGCGATTTGGGCTGTTTATTTTTTGAACTGGAAATACTTTTTACAGCTCAATGAGTATGGTATTTATCCTCGTACCCTAAGTGGTCTGAAAGGCGTCTTGTTTTCTCCCTTTCTGCATGGAGATATCAGCCATATTGTTAATAATTCGATTGCTCTTTTAGTATTGCTGCCTCTTCTGGTCTTTTTTTATAAAGACCGGTATGTAAAGGTGTTGTTATTAGGGTGGTTATTGTCGGGTTTGGGAACCTGGCTTATAGGTAGACCGAGTTTTCATATTGGTGCCAGTGGGCTGGTGTATGTGCTCACAAGTTTTCTTTTCTTTTCAGGTATCCGTACAAAATATTACCGGCTTATGGCAGTCTCTTTCATTGTAGTGGTGATTTACGGAAGTTCTGTATGGTATATGTTTCCGGATGTTAAAGAAGGTGTCTCATGGGAAGGGCACTTGTCTGGATTTCTAATAGGTGTATTACTGGCTTTCGGATTTGAGAAACAAACCTATGAGCCTTATTATAAATACGACTGGCAACGACCGGATTTTGATGCTTCCAAAGATGCTTTTATGAAGCATTTTGATGAGAATGGTCATTTTAATCCTAAGCCTGAAGAAGAGGAACAGTTACAGCAAGTACAGGAAGATACCTTTTTTACCAGTTCATCATTGCCTTTATCTTTTAAAATACATTATCAGGAAAAGCCTGCTGATGAGACTGAAACTGAAACTAAAGAGTAATTATTTAAACGTTATTTTCAGGTATTGCGGAACTATAGGAGTATTGTGTTCTTCTCCATTTTGGAGTGCTAAAGCCGGTTGTACTGCTTTTAGGTAAAAAGCATTTTCAGACCAAAAACGAGTGATTATTTTTTCATCTTCATCATAGTACGGACTAAAACCTGTCATATAATCAGTTCCTTTTTCAAGAGCTGTTATTTTACCTTTTTTAATGGAGTAAAGACTTATTTCTGTTGCTGATTCATAAGGATCAAAATCAATGGTTATCACATATCTTTTATCTGGTGATATATATGGAAATCCATAAAAACTGTTTATAACTTTAGCAGTCTTTTTGTCATACATATTATAACTGTGGCCTTCATAAAGCGTTTCGCTTATAAGATATGCATTGAGAAAAGGAACAAAGCCTATATATTCATTAATACTGTAATAGTCGCTTTCTATATTCTCATTGTCAGTCAGAACAAGCGGCTCATTATCCCCTGATAAGGTCAGTTTGCCGTTTTCCTTCTTTGAAACGGGTTGATGATCAATAAAATCGGAACTTTTATTTTTTAAAGCATCATTAAAGATCTTTTCAGAAATGATCTCTATGTTTAAATATTGTTTTATAGAGGATGTTTTTTTTGTTGAGGTGAATTCCTCTGCGTTTTCAAAATCCAGAGCTTCATAAAGCAATTCAGGTAAAATTTGTAGCTCATTTCTGTTTCCTAAATTATGAAGAGGTGTATAGACATCTTCCCAACTGTGCTTTTCGCTCTTTTTTCCATTATCTTCAATCACCCGATGTATATAGGCGTTGACCATAGCAAAATTATCTTTTATAGCGATAATCTTTACTGGAGTTCCGTGAGAAATTGTTCCGATGGATTTTGTTTCGGTATTGGGCTCATCATATAATGCAGCTCCTTTTGCTGTAATAACAAAAACGTTAGTCCCTGCTTTTAGTTCTTTCTTTTGGAGAACAGGTGGCTCAGAATTGAGACTGTCAGATACCGCTATATGTTTTTCTTCAGTTGTTTCAGAAACAGGTGTTTTTGTATTGCATCCTGACAAAAGAATACTGAATAAGCATACCGTATATAGGTGTAGAGATTTCATTAATACGCGTTTTTATAATTTTTAATTAAAAAGTTAATACCTGTTTCTACAATATCACCCATAGATTCGCAATATTTGAAATGAGTATCATGTGTGTACTTTTGTAAGGCTTTTTTTAAGGTTATAACATGGCTTTGAGGAGCAATCGCATCCTTTTTCATAACGTTAATAAGATCATTAAAACGGTCCTGATTGTTTAGAATTCTCCTTACCATAACAGAGCGTGCCTCTTTGCGGTATTGCTCAATAGAACTGGGCAGTAATTTGTCTAATACCATTTGAACCATTTTGAAATTTTCTTTGAAATACTGTGGGAAATAGTTTCGTAGGTTCCCTTCGTAAGATTGCTGGTCAAAATCCAGGGCACGTATTCTGTAAACAACCTGATCGAAATCATGAGTAGGAATGATGACGTAATTATAGGAACGCATATCACCAAGTAAGCCTACCATACAGCGTTCATTGAATTTTACAAATTCTTTGGCAAGCTGTGCTTTTTCAAGTTCATTGCATTTGTGTAAATATTGGCTGATAAAGATATCGCCGGGAATGCCCAAAATATGTTCTTCAATAAGCGTGTCTTTATAAACCAGATAGTTCATGGAATTAGGAGAGATCATTTCTTCTAATTCCAGACCGTAAATTCTGGAAGCATCCGCTTTTTTGATATAAAAATTGGTGTAATTGTCGTTGAGTATGTTTCTAACTTTAATGCGAAATGGCTTGGAGTTTCCAAAAGTACAAAAGTCGATAGCATCTACCTTTAAAAAAGGAAGTGTGGCTTCATCACCATCAGAGTGCAATAAAGTATATATTTTGTTGAGGCTTGCTTCAATTTCGGCATGTTCGAATTCTGAATAATATACCCGCAACCACAAAGTGTCGTTACCATTTACATCCTCCAGAGCAACATATCCAGAAAAACGCATGAGATCATCATAGAAAACCCTCGTCTGAGTAGTTCTGTTATATTTTTCCAGATATTGACTCAAATTGATATTGATTGGAAAAATAGGCTTTCTGAATTCTATTTTTACGTCTTTCATTCACGTTTTTCTATAGGCGTTGACGAACTACTTCGTATAAGAAAGCACCACAGGCTACAGAGACATTCAATGAAGAGATAGTTCCATACATAGGAAGTTTGGCTTTTTCATCAACGATTTTTAATACAGACGGATTTACTCCCTTATCTTCTGATCCCATGATAATAGCAACACCCTGTTTGAAATCAATATCATATAAATGATTTTCTGTTTTTTCGGTTGCTGCTACAGTTTTTATTCCGGATCCCTGTAAATAAAAAACAGCATCTTTAATATGATCTACTTTGCAGATAGGAATGTTAAACACAGCACCGGCAGAAGTTTTTACCGTATCGCCATTCACAGGAGCAGATCCTTGTTTTTGTATGATAATACCATCGACTCCGCTGCATTCGGCTGTACGTATGATGGCTCCGAAATTACGGGCATCGGATAACTGATCCAGAATTAAGAACAATGGATTTTGTTTTTGTTCCAATACACCCTCAATCAGCGTTTCTAAAGATACAAATGAGATAGGTGCTATAGTTGCAACTGCTCCCTGGTGATTATTATTTTTAGTGAGTTTATTTAATTTTTCAATCGGGACATAAGAGAAATTCACATTGTTTCTCTTAAGTGTTTTCAATAAATCCTGCATCAGCTCGCCCTGAGCTTCTTTTTGGATGAAAACCTTATCAATCTCTTTACCTGCGTTTATCGCTTCGATTATCGCACGGATACCAAATATTTGATGTTCATTTTGCATATTGCAAAAATATATTGTTTTTTTAAGATAAAAAGCCTTAAATCCTTCTTTTATTTTGTTTTGACAGTATAACGTTTAAAAATACTTCGAAAAGATTTTTTTAATACTTGGAAAGAATTGGAGATAGTGTAGCTTAGAGTGCCATTAAAATTGGGTTTTATAGCTCAGATGTATAATAGAATTTGAGAGTTTGAAGTCTTGTTCCGGTTGAATTCCATTGGCATATACCAGATTAAACAGTCCGCCTGCAGTATTCAGACCTACGCCAATACCAAAAGAATAAAGATTTCCTTTGAATTTTGAGAGTGGTTCCCGGTAATGTGCAAAATCAGTGATCGTATGAGCATAAATGGTTGAGGAAAGAGAATACCGGTATTCTGCATATAAGCCTGCCAGAGATTTTGCCATAAGGCTGTTTTCGCTAAAGCCCCGGATAGAATTGATTCCCCCGAACCTGTAAAGTTCATTATATAAGACACTTTTGCTGAATAAATGATACCATTCCGTTTTGAGGTGAACACTATTTCTGTTGTTTAAATAAAAAATATGCTCCCCTATAATCTGTACAAACTGTTGTTTCACTTTGTCTGATTCCTGAATTCTGTTTCCATAACCTGCGCTTGCCATTATATTGGTTTGCTGACGAAAAAGAAAATGATCTTTCCATTTTTGGTAGGAATAGTTTACTGTGACAAACCGGTTACTATAATTTTCCGCTCCATATAAATTACCGGAGCCGGCAACGGAGGATGTACTTTTATATCCAACACCTAAGCGGTTGTTATAACTAAGATAGTACAAAGCGGTGAGGCCAAGCTGAGTGTTTTGCTGCGTACTATCCTGTTTGAAGATTTGTAAATCTCCCTGTATACCAAAAGGTGTTTTGAAAAGATAAGGCAATTCTGTTTTGAATTTAAAGGTTGATTGTTGATTACCATCATTTTTCCAATAAATGGTAAACTGTTCTCCTTTGTTAAACAGGTTGATAAGATTAAGGTCTATATTACCGTTGAAACGTACATTTCCTTCTTCATCATTTGTAAATCCGACGATTCCGTCAAACCTGCTTACATTGGCTTTCTCCAGATATAAATAAAGAATAGTATTGTCTTCTGTAAAGAGTACTTCTGCAGGACGCATTGTTTTAATAAACGGATACTGTGTCAGTTCTTTTTGGATCAGATTGATGGTTTCCTGATTAAAATCTTTTTTTACATACCTGCGCTGCATTTGTTTTTTAACGCCGGACGGGAAATTCTGATAGGGCTGTATGGTAATGAGGTCTATCTTACGCTTTTTGTCCAGTGTTATTGACAGATCCGTGTGTAAAGAATCGTTAATGATTTGGTGGTTGTTTAGTTTTATCTGGCTTATGGCATATCCTTTTCGTTCCAGATTTTGTAGTATACTATTAATATAGTGTTGTGTCTGTGGTATTTCAATGATCACCTTGTTATGTTCTATACCGAGTAGCTTCTTTGTAGATTCTTCAATTTTATCTAAATGAATAACATTAGCTTTGGTTCTTTGATTCAGAATAAAAACATATAAAAAGGTGGAATCGTTTTTTTTTGAATATTCTTTTTGAAAAGAAGAAAGATAGCCATTTGAAATTAGTGTATTAGAAAACCGCAGTACTTCATCCTGAATACCTTTTGCATTATCATGTGTTTTCTGATACGAAAGGCTGTCAATAACATTATTTTCTTTTTGATTCAAGCCTTTTATCTCTAAATAGAGTTGCTGGCTGTGACACAGACAACTAAAAAATAACAGGCAATATATAAGGAATGTCTTCAGAAAGAATGTTTTTTACACAACGCAGAAAAAACTGATTTATGATATTTGCGTCAGGTAAAAGTAGTATAAATTTGAAAATAAATGAATTGTATTTGTTTTGAAAATAAAAATTTATATATTTGCATCCCCGAAAATAGCGGGTAATTAATAAATGTAGAAAATTTTTAATAAACATTATGCCAACAATTCAACAATTAGTAAGAAAAGGGAGAACCCAATTGACTAAGAAGAGTAAATCGGTTGCTTTGGATTCATGTCCTCAAAGAAGAGGGGTTTGTACGCGTGTTTATACTACTACACCTAAAAAGCCAAACTCTGCGATGCGTAAAGTAGCGCGTGTACGTTTGACAAACGGTAATGAAGTAAACGCTTACATTCCTGGAGAAGGACATAACTTACAAGAGCACTCGATAGTATTAGTTAGAGGTGGAAGGGTAAAAGATTTGCCAGGAGTTAGATACCACATTGTACGTGGTGCTTTGGATACTGCCGGAGTAAACGGTAGAACACAAAGAAGATCTAAGTACGGTGCTAAACGTCCTAAAGAAGCAAAAAAGTAATAGTTTAAAAAACTTTTAAGAAAAAGACATGAGAAAAAGACAGGCAAAGAAAAGACCTCTTTTACCGGATCCAAGATTTAACGATCAATTGGTTACACGTTTTGTGAACAACTTAATGTGGGATGGTAAAAAATCGACTGCTTTTAAAGTATTTTATGATGCTTTAGATATTGTAGAGTCTAAAAAACAAGATGAGGAGAAAACTTCATTGGAAATGTGGAAAGATGCATTAACAAATGTTATGCCTCACGTAGAAGTTCGTTCACGTCGTGTGGGTGGAGCTACATTCCAGATTCCTATGCAGATTCGTCCGGATAGAAAAATTTCTATGGCTATTAAATGGTTGATTCTTTATGCAAGAAGAAGAAATGAGAAATCTATGGCTGGTAAATTGGCTGCTGAAATTTTAGCTGCTGCTAAAGAAGAAGGTGCTGCTGTTAAGAAAAGAATGGATACTCACAAAATGGCAGAGGCTAATAAAGCATTCTCTCATTTTAGATTTTAATTTTTGATAAAGAATATATATGGCTAGAGATTTAAGATTTACTAGAAACATAGGTATTGCTGCTCACATTGATGCTGGTAAAACAACAACAACGGAGCGTATCCTTTTCTATACGGGAGTAAACCATAAAGTTGGAGAGGTGCATGATGGTGCTTCTACAATGGACTGGATGGAGCAGGAAGCGGAAAGAGGTATTACTATTACTTCTGCTGCAACTACATGTAAATGGAACTTCCCTACAGATCAAGGTAAAAAAATATCTGAATCTGAAGAATATCACTTTAATATTATTGATACTCCGGGACACGTTGATTTTACGGTTGAAGTAAACCGTTCTTTACGTGTACTTGATGGGTTGGTTTTCTTGTTCTCTGCAGTCGATGGAGTAGAACCTCAATCTGAAACGAACTGGAGATTAGCTGATAACTATAAAGTACCTCGTATGGGATTCGTTAATAAAATGGATCGTCAGGGAGCAAACTTTTTAAATGTTTGTCAGCAGGTTAAAGATATGTTGAAATCAAATGCAGTGCCGATTGTATTGCCAATTGGAGATGAATCTGATTTCAAAGGGGTAGTTGATTTGGTGAAAAACCGTGCAATTGTATGGCATGAAGATAACCATGGGGCTACTTTTGACGTGGTAGAGATTCCTGCAGATATGGTTGATGATGTAAAACAATACAGAAGTCAATTGATCGAGGAAATCGCTGCTTATGATGAAAACTTGTTGGAGAAATACATGGAGGATGAAAACTCTATTACTGAAGAAGAAGTACACAAAGCATTGCGTGCGGCTACTTTGGATATGAGTATTATTCCTATGACATGTGGTTCTTCTTTTAAAAATAAAGGAGTACAGTTCATGTTGGATGCTGTTTGTCGTTACTTACCTTCTCCAATGGATAAGGAGGCTATCGAAGGAACTAATCCAGACACTGATGAGCCTATTACACGTAAACCATCTGTTTCTGATCCGTTTGCTGCATTGGCATTTAAAATTGCTACCGATCCATTCGTAGGTCGTTTGGCTTTCTTCCGTGCTTATTCAGGACGTTTAGATGCGGGATCTTATGTGTTTAATGCTCGTTCAGGAAACAAAGAGCGTATTTCCCGTATTTACCAAATGCATGCTAACAAGCAAAATCCAATCGAGTTCATCGAAGCTGGAGATATTGGAGCAGCAGTAGGTTTTAAAGATATCAAAACAGGAGATACATTATGTGATGAGAAACACCCAATCGTTCTTGAGTCGATGGATTTCCCAGATCCTGTAATTGGTATTGCTATTGAGCCTAAAACAAAAGCAGACGTTGATAAAATGGGTATGGCTTTGGCTAAATTAGCTGAAGAAGATCCTACTTTTACAGTGAGAACTGATCAGGCATCCGGACAAACAATTATTTCTGGTATGGGTGAGCTTCACTTAGACATTATTGTGGATCGTATGAGACGTGAGTTCAAAGTTGAAGTAAATCAAGGTGAGCCACAGGTTGAATACAAAGAAGCATTTACTAAAACGGCTGATCACAGAGAAGTTTATAAAAAGCAATCTGGAGGTCGTGGTAAATTTGGTGATATCGTATTCAAAATTGGTCCTGCTGACGAAGTTGACGGAAAACCATTTGTTGGATTGCAATTCGTTAATGAGGTTAAAGGTGGTAACGTTCCAAAAGAATATATCCCTGCTGTTGAGAAAGGATTTAGAGAAGCTATGAAGCAAGGTCCTTTAGCTGGATTTGAGATGGATGGCTTAAAAGTAACTTTAGTCGATGGTTCTTACCACGCGGTGGATTCGGATGCTTTATCATTTGAATTAGCTGCTAAATTAGGGTATAAAGAATCAGCAAAAGCTGCTGGAGCTATTATCTTGGAGCCTATTATGAAATTAGAAGTGTTGACTCCTGAGGAAAACATGGGTGATATCGTAGGAGATTTGAACCGTCGTAGAGGGCAGATCAATTCTATGGATGACAGAGCAGGTTCGAAAGTTGTAAAAGCTTCTGTGCCTTTGTCAGAAATGTTTGGTTATGTAACTACCTTGAGAACTTTATCTTCAGGTCGTGCTACATCTACTATGGAATTTTCTCACTATGAGCAAACGCCTTCTAACATTCAGGAAGAAGTAATTAAAAAAGCAAAAGGTAACTAACGCTTAATTTCAACGAAAATGAGTCAAAAAATTAGAATAAAATTAAAATCTTACGATTATAATTTAGTAGACAAATCTGCTGAAAAAATCGTAAAAACTGTAAAAAGTACAGGAGCAGTGGTTACCGGGCCAATTCCGTTGCCAACTCATAAAAAATTATTTACTGTATTGCGTTCTCCGCACGTTAACAAAAAAGCAAGAGAGCAGTTTCAAGTAAGTTCATATAAAAGATTATTAGATATTTATTCATCTTCTTCAAAAACAATTGACGCTCTAATGAAGTTAGAGTTGCCTTCAGGAGTTGAAGTTGAGATTAAAGTGTGATAATATTTTAGTTGAAAAAATAAATTTGTTTATTTCAAGCATTGGTATTACTTTTGCCAATGCTTGAAAATTTTATGTATATTAATTATTAATAAATATTTATGTCTGGGTTAATTGGAAAAAAAATCGGCATGACTAGTATCTTCGATGAAAACGGGAAAAACATTCCTTGTACAGTAATCGAATTAGGTCCAAATGTCGTTACCCAAGTCAGAACCAAAGAGGTTGACGGGTATGAAGCGTATCAACTTGGTTTCGATGACAAATCAGAAAAATCTGCAATTAAAGCTGAGTTAGGTCACTTTAAAAAAGCAGGTACTTCTGCTAAAAGAAAAGTCGTTGAATTCCAGGATTTTAATGAAACTTATAATTTAGGGGATGTAATCACTGTTGATTTGTTTCAAGAAGGAGAGTTTGTGGATGTTCAGGGAGTATCTAAAGGAAAAGGGTTTCAAGGGGTTGTAAAACGTCACGGATTTGGTGGTGTTGGTCAAGCTACACACGGTCAACATAACCGTTTGAGAGCTCCTGGTTCTATTGGTGCTTCTTCTTATCCGTCAAGAGTATTCAAAGGAATGCGCATGGCTGGAAGAACAGGTGGAGATAATGTTACAGTACAAAACCTTAGAGTTTTAAAAGTAATAGCAGATAAAAACTTAATTGTTATTAAAGGTGCTATTCCTGGTCATAAAAACTCTTATGTAATCGTTCAGAAGTAATGGAAGTAAAAGTTTTAGATATCAACGGAAAAGATACTGGTAGAAAAGTTCAACTTTCTGATTCAGTATTCGCAATTGAGCCTAACAAACACGCTATCTATTTAGATGTTAAACAATATTTAGCGAATCAAAGACAAGGTACTCATAAAGCAAAAGAAAGAAATGAGGTTACGGGATCTACTCGTAAAATCAAAAAACAAAAGGGTACAGGTACAGCTCGTGCAGGTTCTGCAAAAAACCCTTTGTTTAAAGGTGGAGGTACTATTTTCGGACCAAGACCAAGAAGTTATTCTTTCAAATTAAACAAATCTTTAAAGCGTTTAGCACGTAAATCTGCTTTCTCTTTAAAAGCTCAGGAATCAAATTTAATTATTGTTGAGGATTTTAATTTTGAAGCACCAAGTACTAAAAATTTCATTAATGTATTGAAAGCTTTAGGGTTAGAAAATAAAAAATCTTTGTTTGTGTTGGGTGATTCAAATAAAAATGTATATTTGTCATCTCGAAACTTAGAGAGAGCTTCTGTTGTAATGAACTCAGAATTAAGTACTTACGGTATTTTGAATACTAATTCGTTAGTGTTAACTGAGGGTTCTGTAGAAGGAATTGTAGAAAATTTAAGTAAATAATAGGGCGATGAGTATTATAATTAAACCTATCATTACCGAAAAAATAACCAAAGACGGTGAATTATTCAACCGTTTTGGTTTTATTGTTGATAAAAAAGCAAACAAGGTAGAGATAAAAAAAGCGGTTGAAGCTGCTTATGGAGTTTCTGTTTTGGCTGTTAATACAATGATATATAGAGCGGACAGAACTGTTAAATATACCAAAGGTGGTGTTATTAGCGGTAAAACTAATGCGTATAAAAAAGCAGTAGTACAACTGAAAGAAGGAGAAACAATAGATTTTTATACTAATATCTAATAGAAAATGTCAGTTAGAAAATTAAAACCTATTACCCCAGGTCAGCGTTTTAGAGTTGTGAATAGCTTTGACACTATTACAACTGATAAGCCGGAGCGTAGTTTATTAGCACCGAAAAAAAACACTGGAGGTAGAAATAGTCAAGGAAAAATGACCATGCGTTATATCGGTGGTGGTCATAAACAACAATATCGTATTATTGATTTTAAAAGAAACAAAGTTGGTATTCCAGCTACTGTTAAAACAATCGAATACGATCCAAACCGTTCAGCGTTTATCTCTTTGGTAGCGTATGCAGATGGAGCAAAAACATATATTGTTGCTCCTGCAGGATTAAAAGTAGGACAAGTAGTTGTTTCTGGTCCTGAGTCAGCGCCTGAAGTAGGAAATGCTTTACCTTTAGCTAATATACCTCTTGGTACAATTATTTCTTGTATCGAGTTGCGTCCGGGACAAGGTGCTGTAATTGCACGTTCTGCGGGTACTTTTGCTCAGTTAGTTGCAAGAGACGGTAAGTATGCTACTATCAAAATGCCTTCTGGTGAGATTCGTTTGATCTTATTGAGCTGTATGGCTACTATCGGAGCAGTATCTAACTCTGATCATCAGTTAATCGTTTCTGGTAAAGCTGGTAGATCTAGATGGTTAGGTAGAAGACCAAGAACAAGACCGGTTGCTATGAACCCAGTTGATCACCCAATGGGAGGTGGTGAAGGACGCTCTTCAGGAGGTCACCCACGTTCTAGAAAAGGATTACCTGCAAAAGGTTATAGAACCCGTTCTAAAGTTAAGTCGAGTAACAAGTATATCGTAGAACGTAGAAAGAAATAATTAAGTAAGTATGGCACGTTCATTAAAAAAAGGACCTTATGTTCACTACAAACTTGAGAAAAAAGTTTTAGAGAATGCTGAAAACGGAAACAAAGCAGTTGTTAAAACATGGTCAAGAGCATCAATGATTACTCCTGATTTCGTTGGACAAACAATCGCAGTACACAACGGGCGTCAATTCGTACCGGTTTACGTTACAGAAAATATGGTAGGACATAAATTAGGAGAATTTTCACCAACAAGATCTTTTAGAGGTCATGCAGGTGCAAAAAATAAAGGTAAAAAATAATAAGAAGCTATGGGAGTTCGTAAAAGAGAAAGAGCCGAGCAGATTAAGGAAGCGAATAAGCAAGTTGCTTTCGCTAAGCTTAATAATTGCCCAACTTCACCTAGAAAAATGCGCTTAGTTGCAGATTTAGTTAGAGGTCAGAAAGTTGAAAACGCTCTTAATATATTGAAATTTAGTACAAAAGAAGCTTCAAATAAATTAGAAAAATTGTTGTTATCAGCAATTGCTAACTGGCAAGCTAAAAACGCAGAAGCTAATTTAGAAGAAGCAGAGTTATTTGTAAAAGAGATTCGTGTTGACGGAGGTATGATGTTAAAAAGATTACGTCCGGCTCCACAAGGTCGCGCACACAGAATTAGAAAACGCTCAAATCACGTAACAATCGTTTTAGGAGCTAATAATAACACACAAAGCAATTAATAAACAGTATGGGACAAAAGACTAATCCAATCGGAAATCGCCTTGGGATCATCAGAGGATGGGACTCAAACTGGTACGGTGGAAATGACTATGGAGATAAACTTGCTGAAGATGCAAAAATCAGAAAGTATATCCATGCTCGTTTATCAAAAGCTAGTGTATCAAAGATAATTATCGAGAGAACTTTGAAACTTGTAACCGTTACTATCACTACTGCTCGTCCGGGGATCATCATCGGAAAAGGAGGTCAGGAGGTAGACAAGTTAAAAGAAGAACTTAAGAAAATTACTGACAAAGAAGTTCAAATCAACATCTTTGAAATCAAAAGACCTGAGTTAGATGCTTATTTAGTTGCAACTAGCATCGCTCGTCAGATTGAAAACAGAATCTCTTACCGTCGTGCTATTAAAATGGCAATTGCGGCTGCAATGAGAATGAATGCTGAAGGTATTAAAGTTATGATATCTGGTCGTTTAAACGGAGCTGAGATGGCTCGTTCTGAAAATTTCAAAGAAGGACGTATTCCTTTGTCTACTTTCCGAGCTGATATTGATTATGCTTTAGCAGAAGCTCACACTACTTATGGTAGAATGGGTATTAAAGTATGGATCATGAAAGGGGAGGTTTATGGTAAGAGAGATCTTTCTCCGTTAGCAGGTATGGATAAAAAACAATCTAAATCTGCAGGATCTGGAAAACCAACAGGAAGACCAAACCAACAACGCAAAAGAAAGTAATTTAAACTAAAGAAGAAAAATGTTACAGCCTAAAAGAACAAAATACCGTAAGGTACAGAAAGGTAAAATGAAAGGGGTGTCTCAAAGAGGACATGAACTTTCTAACGGAATGTTTGGTATCAAATCTTTAGATTATTCATTCATTACTTCTCGTCAAATCGAAGCTGCTCGTATTGCTGCAACACGTTTTATGAAAAGAGAGGGGCAACTATGGATTAAAATATTTCCAGACAAGCCTATTACTAAAAAACCTCTTGAAGTACGTATGGGTAAAGGTAAAGGTGCAGTTGAGTATTGGGCTGCAGTTGTAAAACCAGGTAGAATTATGTTTGAAGTTGGAGGTGTGCCAATCGCTGTTGCGAAAGAAGCATTACGTTTAGCTGCACAAAAATTACCTGTGAAAACTAAGTTTATCGTTGCTAGAGATTTCGAAGCATAATTTAAAATCATTATGAAACAATCAGAAATAAATAATCTATCTGCAGCTGAGTTACAAGAAAAACTTAGTGAGTTAAAGAAGACTTATGCCGAAGTAAAATCAGCTCACGCTATTTCTCCTATCGAGAATCCTCTTCAAATCCGATCTTTGAGAAGATCGATTGCTAGAGTTAACACTGAGCTAAGCAAAAAAGAGTTACAATAATTGTATTCTGCTGAAAGATGGAAAAAAGAAATTTAAGAAAAGAAAGAGTTGGTGTTGTTACCAGTAATAAAATGACAAAATCTATTGTCGTTTCAGAAACTAAAAGAGTAAAACACCCATTATATGGTAAGTTCGTGTTGAAAACTAAGAAATATGTTGCACACGACGAATTAAACGACTGCAACATTGGTGATACAGTTAGAATTATGGAAACACGTCCATTGTCTAAAAACAAATGTTGGAGATTAGTTGAAATCATTGAAAGAGCGAAATAATTATGGTACAACAGGAATCTAGATTAAAAGTAGCAGACAACACGGGAGCAAAAGAAGTTTTGACCATTCGTGTTTTAGGGGGAACGAAACGTCGTTATGCCTCTGTTGGAGATAAAATTGTAGTTTCAATCAAAGAAGCTACTCCAAACGGAAACGTTAAAAAAGGAGCAGTTTCAACTGCAGTAGTTGTACGTACCAAAAAAGAAGTGAGAAGAGCTGACGGATCATACATCAGATTTGATGACAACGCATGTGTGTTATTAAATGCTGCTGGTGAGATGAGAGGAACTCGTGTTTTTGGTCCTGTTGCAAGAGAACTTCGTGAAAAACAATTCATGAAAATTGTATCATTAGCACCAGAAGTGCTTTAATTCGCTTAAATGATGACAAAGCTAAAAATTAAAACAGGAGATACTGTAAGAGTTATCGCCGGAGATCACAAAGGATCTGAAGGAAAAGTTTTACGTGTATTACGTGATAAAAACAAAGCAGTCGTTGAAGGTATTAATGTAGTTTCTAAGCATACTAAGCCTAGTGCTACAAACCCTCAAGGAGGAATTGTTAAAAAAGAAGCTCCAATTCATATTTCAAACCTTACTTTACTTGACCCTAAGTCAAAAGAAGCTACGAAAGTAGCTTACAAAGTAGAAGGAGATAAAAAAGTTAGAGTTTCTAAAAAATCTAATCAAGTATTATAGTCATGACTTATATCCCAAGACTTAAACAAGAATATAGAGAGAGAGTTGTTTCTGCTCTTAAGAACGAATTTGGTTACAAAAATGTAATGCAGGTTCCAAAACTTGAAAAAATAGTTGTAAGCCGTGGAGTAGGAGCAGCTGTTGCAGATAAAAAATTAGTTGATTATGCAGTTGAAGAATTGACTAAAATTACTGGACAGAAAGCAGTTTCTACTATTTCTAAAAAAGACGTTGCTTCTTTCAAATTAAGAAAAGGTATGCCAATTGGTGCTAAAGTAACTTTACGCGGTGAAAAAATGTACGAATTTTTAGACCGTTTAATTACTTCAGCTTTACCACGTGTTAGAGATTTCGGAGGAGTTAAATCAAATGGATTTGACGGTAGAGGAAACTACAATTTAGGAGTTGTAGAGCAAATCATCTTCCCAGAGATCGATATTGATAAAGTTAACAAAATTGCTGGTTTTGATATTACTTTCGTAACATCTGCAAATACAGATAAAGAGGCTAAATCATTACTTGCTGAACTAGGAGTACCTTTTAAAAAGAATTAAGTTATGGCTAAAGAATCAATGAAAGCCCGCGAGGTGAAAAGACAAGCATTAGTAGATAAATATGCTGCTAAAAGAAAAGCTCTTTTAGAAGCAGGTGACTACGAAGGTTTACAAAAATTACCAAAAAACGCTTCTCCAGTTCGCTTACACAATCGTTGTAAATTGACTGGAAGACCAAGAGGTTATATGCGTCAATTTGGTATTTCACGTGTTACATTCCGTGAAATGGCTAACCAAGGATTAATCCCAGGAGTTAGAAAAGCTAGTTGGTAAAATTTTAATTGGTTTCAGGTTCGGTGGTTTCACCGAAAACCAAAACCGCAAATAAATACATATGTATACAGATCCTATCGCAGATTTTTTAACGAGAATTAGAAATGCAGTGCGTGCTAACCACAAAGTGGTTGAAATTCCTGCTTCTAACTTCAAAAAAGAGATCACAAAAATTTTATTCGAACAAGGATATATTTTAAGCTACAAATTTGATGACTCTACCGTTCAAGGTACTATCAAAATTGCATTAAAATATGATAAAGAGACTAAAGAGTCTGTTATCAGAGATATCCAAAGAATTAGTAAACCAGGTTTACGTAAATATGCATCATCTGCAGATTTGCCAAGAATCTTAAACGGTTTAGGTATTGCTATTGTTTCAACATCTAAAGGTTTAATGACAGGTAAAAAAGCGAAACAACTTAATGTTGGTGGTGAAGTAGTTTGTTACGTATACTAATATAAAAGACTATAGAAATGTCAAGAATAGGTAAAAGTCCAATTGCAATTCCAGCTGGAGTAACTGTAGAGGTTAAAGATGCTGTAGTTACAGTAAAAGGAAAACTAGGAGAGCTTACACAGGAGTATAGTGATATTGCTGTGAAAGTAGAAGACGGTCAAGTAATCGTAGAACGTTCATCAGATGCAAAAGATTTGAGATCGAAACACGGTTTATACAGAAGTTTAATCAACAACATGATTGTTGGTGTATCAGAAGGATTCACTAAAGAACTTGAATTAGTAGGTGTAGGTTACAGAGCATCTAATCAAGGTCAAAAGTTAGATTTGGCACTAGGTTTTTCTCACAACATCGTTTTAGACATTGTTCCTGAAGTTACTTTAGAGACAGTTTCTGAAAAAGGTAAAAATCCTATCGTTAAATTAACTTCACCAGACAAACAATTGTTAGGACAGGTTGCTGCAAAAATCCGTTCTTTCCGTAAACCAGAACCTTACAAAGGAAAAGGTATTAAGTTTGTAGGTGAAGTATTAAGAAGAAAAGCAGGTAAATCAGCTTAAAAATTAAGATCATGTCATTAAACAAATCTGAAAGAAGACAAAGAATCAAATACAGAATCAGAAAAACAGTTAGCGGTACTGCATTAAGACCAAGACTGTCTGTATTTAGAAGTAATAAAGAAATCTATGCTCAAATCATAGATGACGTAAACGGAGTAACTCTAGCATCAGCATCTTCAAAAGAAGCAGGAGTAACCGGAGGAACCAAAATTGAAACTGCTGCATCGGTTGGAAAACTAATTGCAGAGAAGGCTTTGAAAGCGGGTATCGATACAATCTCTTTTGACAGAGGTGGATATTTATACCACGGACGTGTACAATCATTAGCTGAAGGAGCTAGAGAAGCTGGATTAAAATTCTAATTAGTTATGTATCAAAATTATAAAAACGTAGAATTTGTAAAACCGAGCGGTCTTGAATTAAAAGATCGTTTGGTTAGTGTAAACCGAGTTACCAAAGTAACTAAAGGGGGTAGAGCTTTTGGATTCTCTGCTGTCGTAGTTGTTGGTAACGAAGAAGGTGTAGTGGGTCATGGTTTAGGTAAATCTAAAGATGTTTCTGAAGCGATTGCGAAAGCTGTAGAAGATGCAAAGAAAAACTTAGTTCGTATTCCTTTAAATGGAAGTACTATTCCTCATGAGCAAAAAGGTAAATTTAGTGGAGCACGTGTATTCTTAATGCCAGCTTCATTAGGTACCGGAGTTATTGCAGGTGGTTCAGTACGTGCAGTATTGGAGTCAGTAGGAATTCACAATGTATTATCAAAATCTCAAGGTTCTTCTAACCCTCACAATGTGGTAAAAGCTACTTTTGATGCTTTACTTCAAATGAGAAGTGCAGTTACGATTGCAAAACAAAGAGGAATTTCTTTAGAGAAAGTATTTAAATCTTAATTTGGAGAAATTATGTCTAAAATTAAAGTAAAACAAGTAAGAAGCAAAATCAATTGTCCGGAAGACCAAAAAAGAACATTAGCAGCTTTGGGTCTTCGTAAATTAGGACAAGTTGTTGAGCATGATAATACACCTACTATCAAAGGAATGGTAAATAAAGTTCAACATTTGGTTTCTGTAGAAGAAATTAATTAATTTATTGAATATGAATTTAAGTAATTTACAACCAGCAAACGGTTCTGTACATAATCAAAATAAAAGAGTTGGGCGCGGAGAAGGTTCAGGAAAAGGTGGTACTTCTACAAGAGGTCACAAAGGAGCTAAATCCCGTTCTGGTTACTCAAAGAAAATTGGTTTTGAAGGAGGGCAAATGCCTTTACAGAGACGTGTGCCTAAATACGGTTTCAAAAATATTAATAGAGTAGAGTACGTTGGTATCAACCTTGATACTTTACAGTTATTAGTTGAGAATGGAATAATCAATGATACGGTAGATTTTAACGTATTAGTTGAAAATAGATTAACTTCTAAAAATAGCTTAGTAAAGATTTTGGGTAGAGGAGAGCTTAAGTCTAAATTAAAAGTAACTGCTCACAAATTTACTGCAACTGCAAAAGCGGCTATTGAAGCTGCTGGTGGAGAAGCCGTAACTTTATAAATCTTTATAAAGCATGAAGAAGTTTTTTGAAACATTGACCAATATCTGGAAAATAGAAGAACTTAAGAATAAAATCTTAGTTACTTTAGGATTATTACTTGTGTATCGTTTCGGTGCACAAGTATCTCTACCAGGTATTGATACTACTAAATTGCAAGCTTTATCAGACCAAACAGATCAAGGTATCGGGTGGTTGATTAATGTATTTACAGGAGGTGCGTTTTCGCAGGCATCTGTATTTGCATTAGGAATTATGCCTTATATCTCTGCGTCGATTGTAGTTCAGTTAATGGGTATCGCTGTGCCTTATTTACAAAAACTTCAAAATGATGGTGAAAGTGGTAGAAAGAAGATGAACCAAATCACCAGATGGCTTACCATAGGTATTACCTTGGTACAAGGTCCGGGTTATATCTATAACCTGTACAAACAATTGCCATCTGATGCATTTATCTTAGGTTTTGATTCTTTTTCATTCTTGTTTTCATCAGTTTTAATTTTAACTACAGGAACCGTTTTTGCGATGTGGTTAGGAGAAAAAATTACTGATAAAGGAATCGGGAACGGAATATCACTACTTATCATGGTAGGTATTATTGCAAACTTGCCTCAGGCATTTATGCAGGAATTCCAGTCTCGTATGACAGAAAATAACGGAGGTCCTATGATGATTGTTATTGAAATAATCATTTGGTTACTCATCATTGTATCTTGTATCTTCCTTACTATGGCAGTTCGTAAAATAGCAGTTCAGTACGCACGTCGCAGTACAGCTGGTGAATACGATTCAACTTCTATCGCAGGAAACAGACAATGGATTCCGTTAAAGCTAAACGCTTCTGGAGTTATGCCGATTATTTTTGCTCAAGCAATTATGTTCATACCACCTGCAATCGCTGGTTTATCTACATCTGAATCTGCACAATCCATCGCTACAACGTTCGGAAATGTGTTTGGTTGGGAGTATAATTTAGTTTTTGCTTTGTTAATCATAATTTTTACGTACTTTTACACCGCAATTACAGTACCTACGAATAAAATGGCTGATGATTTGAAACGCAGCGGAGGTTTTATCCCGGGAATTCGCCCTGGATCGGACACAGCTGACTATCTCGATCGTATCATGTCATTGATTACATTCCCTGGATCATTGTTTTTAGCGCTTATTGCAATTTTCCCTGCAATTGCCGTATCTCTTCTTGGTATTCAACAAGGTTGGGCAATGTTTTACGGAGGAACTTCATTATTAATTTTAGTGAGTGTAGCAATAGATACGATTCAACAAGTGAATTCATATTTGTTGAATAAACAATATGATGGATTGATGAAGAGTGGTAAAAATAGAAAAGCAATAGCTTAGTTCTTTATGGCAAAACAATCAGCAATAGAACAAGACGGATCTATCATTGAAGCATTATCAAATGCGATGTTCCGTGTAGAATTAGAAAATGGACATATTGTAATCGCTCATATTTCAGGAAAAATGCGTATGCATTATATCAAGTTATTACCTGGTGATAAAGTGAAACTGGAAATGAGTCCTTACGATTTGTCAAAAGCAAGAATTACTTATAGATATTAAAGGCTATTAAAATGAAAGTAAGAGCATCAGTTAAAAAAAGAAGTGCAGAATGCATAATTGTGCGTAGAAAAGGAAGATTATACGTTATTAACAAAAAAAATCCTAGATTTAAACAAAGACAAGGATAATTATGGCAAGAATCGCAGGGGTAGATATACCTAAAAATAAAAGAGGAATTATTGCTTTAACTTACATCTTCGGAGTAGGTTCAAGCAGATCAAAAGAGATTTTAGCAAAAGCTAATGTAAGCGAAGACAAAAAAGTTTCAGAATGGAATGATGACGAGATCGGAGCAATCCGTGAGGCAGTTTCTCATTTCAAGATTGAAGGTGAGTTGCGTTCGGAAATATCTTTAAACATCAAACGTTTAATGGATATCGGATGTAACAGAGGTATTCGTCACAGAGCTGGTCTTCCATTAAGAGGACAAAGAACTAAAAATAACTCTAGAACAAGAAAAGGTAAAAGAAAAACTGTTGCTAACAAGAAAAAAGCAACTAAATAATTAGTAGTATGGCTAAAGCGAATACAAAAAAACGTAAAGTTATTGTTGAGTCAACTGGCGAAGCTCATATTAGTGCAACCTTTAACAACATCATCATTTCGTTGACAAACAAAAAAGGTGAAGTTATTTCTTGGTCATCAGCAGGTAAAATGGGATTCAGAGGTTCTAAAAAGAACACTCCTTATGCTGCGCAAATGGCTGCTGAAGATTGTAGTAAAGTAGCTATTGAAGCTGGTTTAAAGAAAGTAAAAGTTTACGTTAAAGGACCAGGTAACGGTAGAGAATCTGCTATCCGTTCACTCCATAACAGCGGTGTTGAAGTAACTGAGATTATCGATATTACTCCTATGCCACATAATGGATGTCGTCCTCCAAAAAGACGAAGAGTTTAATAATAATAAAGTATAACCAAAGGTAGGAATGAGATTATCGGAGGATGAGACCTGAATTCATAATCCCTACCTTATTTTAATTTTTAACATGGCAAGATATACTGGTCCACAAACAAAAATTGCTCGTAAATTCGGTGAAGCAATCTTCGGAGAAGACAAAGCCTTCGATAAAAGAAGTTACCCTCCTGGGCAACATGGTTTAGCAAAAAAGAGAGGTAAAAAATCTGAGTACGCTATCCAATTAATGGAAAAACAAAAAGCTAAATATACTTACGGTATTTTAGAAAAACAATTCCGTAATTTATTTAAAAAAGCATCTGCTTCCAGAGGAGTAACAGGTGAAGTTTTAATTCAATTATGTGAATCAAGATTAGACAACGTAGTTTACAGAATGGGTATTGCTCCTTCTCGTAGAGCTGCACGTCAAATAGTTTCTCATAGACACGTTACTGTAAATGGTGAGCTAGTAAATATCCCTTCTTACCAATTGAAAGCTGGTGATAAGGTGGCTGTTCGTGAAAAATCAAAATCTCTTGATGCTATAGAACGTTCGTTATCTAATTCTAGTGCTGTTTATGAGTGGATTACTTGGAACAATGACACAAAAGAGGGAACATTTGTTTCTGTACCTCAAAGAATGCAAGTTCCAGAAAACATCAAAGAACAGTTAATCGTAGAGTTGTACAACAAATAATAATTGACATTCAGTCGAAATAATATGGCAATATTCAATTTTCAAAAGCCCGACAAAGTTATCATGATCGATTCAACCGATTTTAAAGGTAAGTTTGAATTTAGACCTTTAGAACCTGGTTATGGATTGACTATTGGTAATGCACTAAGAAGAGTACTTCTGTCTTCACTTGAAGGATATGCGATTACCTCGGTACGCATTGATGGTGTTGAACATGAGTTTTCGACTATTCCTGGTGTTGTTGAGGATGTTACAGAAATTATCTTAAATCTTAAACAAGTACGTTTCAAACGTCAGATTGAAGATATTGATAATGAGTCTGTAAGTATTTCGTTCACAGGAAAAGATCAATTGACAGCTGGAGATTTTCAGAAATATATTTCTGGATTCCAGGTTTTAAATCCTGAATTAGTTATCTGTAACTTAGATAGTAAAATCAATATCAATATGGAATTGACTATCGAAAAAGGAAGAGGATACGTTCCGGCTGAAGAAAATAGAAAACAAAATGCTCCAATAGGTACCATCTTTACAGATTCAATTTACACACCTGTAAAAAATGTAAAGTATGCTATCGAAAACTATCGTGTAGAACAAAAAACAGATTACGAAAAACTTGTTTTTGATATCGTGACTGATGGTTCCATACATCCAAAAGAGGCATTGACAGAAGCAGCTAAAACATTGATTCATCATTTTATGCTATTCTCTGATGAGAGAATTACTTTAGAGGCCGATGAAATTGCTCAAACTGATTCATATGATGAAGAATCTTTACATATGAGACAGCTTCTAAAAACTAAATTGGTAGATTTAGACCTTTCGGTTAGAGCATTAAATTGTTTAAAAGCGGCTGAAGTAGACACATTAGGTGATTTAGTTTCTTATAACAAAAATGATTTAATGAAATTTAGAAATTTCGGAAAAAAATCATTAACTGAATTAGAAGAACTGGTTCAGGTGAAAGGATTAAATTTCGGAATGGATCTATCAAAATACAAATTAGATAAAGAATAATCTAGACTCAAAAAGTCTAAATTCTAGAAAGCAATGAGACACGGAAAAAAAGTAAATCACTTAAGTAGAAAAACAGGACATAGAAAATCTATGTTAGCCAATATGGCTTGTTCATTAATTGAGCACAAGCGTATAAATACTACTGTAGCTAAAGCAAAAGCTCTTAAACAATTTGTTGAGCCTTTGGTTACTAAATCAAAAACTGACGACACTAACAACCGTCGTGTGGTTTTCTCTTATTTAAGAGATAAATATGCGGTTACTGAGTTATTCAGAGAGGTTGCTCCAAAAGTAGGAGACAGACCAGGTGGATATACACGTATTATTAAATTAGGAAATCGTTTAGGAGATAATGCTGAAATGGCAATGATCGAATTGGTAGATTTCAATGATTTATATAATCCTGGTAAAAAAGAAGTTAAAAAAGCAACTACAAGAAGAGGTAGAAAGAAAGCTGATGCTACTACTACTGAGACTGTAGAGCCAACAACTTCAACAGAATCTACAGAAACTAATGAATAATTTAAAATTATACATTAATTGATATTTAAAAAAGGACAAACTTTTACAGTTTGTCCTTTTTTTTATTTTCACTTTAAACTCAATTTTTTTTATACTAATTTTGCAACGAAAATAACAACACACATATAATGAAATATACTTCAAGAGATAAAGCGGTTATCTTATTAAGTGACGGCACCATTTTTTATGGTAAATCAATCGGTATTAAAGGAACTACACATGGAGAACTATGTTTTAATACTGGAGTAACCGGTTATCAGGAAATTTTTACAGATCCTTCTTATTTCGGTCAGATTATGCTGAGTACAAATGCGCATATCGGTAATTATGGTGTACATGATGATGAAGTAGATTCTGATGGGATAAAAATTGCTGGATTGGTATGTAAGAACTTTAGTTTTCACTACTCCAGACCTGCGGCTTCGGGTTCTCTATATGACTATTTTGAAAAGAATAATCTTGTAGTGGTTTCTGATGTCGATACCAGAGCCTTGGTAAGTTATATACGGGATAATGGAGCTATGAATGCTGTTATTTCCACCGATGGTAAGAGTATTGAAGAATTAAAAAGTATATTAAATGCTGTTCCGGATATGAATGGTCTGGAGCTGGCATCTAAAGTTTCTGTAAAAGAGCCTTATTTTTACGGAAATGAGAATGCAACCTATAAGGTGGCAGCTTTAGATTTAGGTATAAAAACCAATATTTTGCGTTGTCTTGCGGAAAGAGATTGCTACGTAAAGGTATTTCCTTATAATACAACCTATGACCAGCTTAAAGCCTTTAATCCTCACGGTTACTTTTTGTCAAACGGACCAGGAGATCCGCAACCACTTCATGATGTTATAGAAGTAGCAAAAGAGCTTATAGCAAGCGATAAGCCGGTATTTGGTATTTGTCTGGGACACCAGATCATTGCACTTTCACAGGGAGTTTCGACTTATAAAATGTTTAACGGACACAGAGGTATCAACCATCCGATTATGAACGTTTTGACAAATCGTGGTGAAATTACCTCTCAGAATCATGGATTTGCAGTCAATAGAGAAGAAGTGGAAGCAAATGAGAATTTAGAAATTACACATTATCATCTCAATGATCAGACCGTAGCCGGAATCCGTTTAAAAGACAAAGCAGTATTTTCTGTACAGTATCATCCGGAATCGAGTCCGGGACCAAACGATTCAAAATATCTTTTTGATGAATTTGTGAATTATATGAAAACATCAAAAGGAACTGTTTAACAGTTCTTTACTTTTAATATTTTATTACATTTGCACAACTATTAAATTCTAACCACACAATTATTTATGAGTACCATTGTAAAAATACACGCAAGACAAATTTTGGATTCCAGAGGAAATCCTACAGTTGAAGTAGATGTTTATACGGATAACGGAATTATGGGAAGAGCAGCCGTTCCTTCTGGAGCTTCTACCGGAGAGCATGAAGCAGTTGAATTGCGTGATGGCGGAAAAGCATTCATGGGAAAAGGTGTTTTAAATGCAGTTCACAACGTAAATACAATTATTGCAGAAAATATAGTAGGGTTTAATGTATTTGAACAAAATGCTATTGATCAAACAATGATCGAAGTAGATGGAACACCCAATAAATCCAACATCGGAGCAAATGCTATTTTAGGAGTTTCGCTTGCGGTTGCAAAAGCGGCTGCTAATGAATTGGGAATGCCTTTGTATCGTTATGTAGGTGGTGTTTCAGCAAATACATTACCGGTTCCTATGATGAATATTATCAATGGAGGTTCACATTCTGATGCTCCTATTGCATTTCAGGAATTTATGATCATGCCCGTTGCAGCAAAAGATTTTACACATGCGATGCAAATGGGAACAGAGGTTTTTCATCATTTAAAGAAAGTATTGCATGATAGAAATCTAAGTACGGCTGTTGGCGATGAAGGTGGTTTTGCTCCTAATCTTGCTGGTGGTACAGAAGATGCATTAGATGCGATACGACTGGCAATAGAAAACGCTGGGTACAAATTTGGAGAGGATATCATGTTGGCACTGGATTGTGCGGCTTCTGAATTTTATGTAAACGGGGTGTATGACTATACAAAGTTTGAAGGAACTTCTGGTATTGTGCGTAATTCTGAAGAACAGGCAAATTATTTAGCAGAGTTATGCGATAAATATCCTATTATTTCTATTGAAGACGGTATGTATGAAGATGATTGGAACGGATGGAAAATGCTGACGGATAAAATTGGTCATAAAGTACAGTTAGTTGGAGATGACCTGTTCGTAACCAACGTAAAAAGATTAAAAAGAGGAATTGATGAGCATATTGCTAATTCCATATTAATTAAAGTAAACCAGATCGGAACGCTATCAGAAACAATTGCAGCGGTAAACATGGCACATAATGCGGGATATACTTCTGTAATGTCTCACCGTTCAGGTGAAACTGAAGACAATACCATAGCTGATCTTGCAGTAGCTCTCAACTGTGGACAAATCAAAACAGGGTCTGCTTCACGTTCAGATCGTATGTCAAAGTACAACCAGTTGCTTCGTATAGAAGAAGAATTAGGAACGGTAGCTTATTTTCCTCAAAAAAATGCTTTTAAGGTAAAATAGTCTGAAAAATAAAACGAATTAAGAAGCTTGCAGTTGCAGGCTTTTTTTATGAAACATTTTATTGTTAATAAAAAAAAAAGATGGCTTCTTTTAAATAAATGTTACCCTTGTGTTAAATAGGTGTTATTAGTAAATTGAATGCGGGAGTATTAAGAAATTATTTACAGTTTTAAGCTTTAAGTAATGAAAGATTTTTATTAAATTCGCATTTAGCTATAAAAAAAATAAACTTTAAAATATATGTCAAAAACTGCAACTATTGAGTTAGATGGTAAAAGAATAGAACTTCCTGTATTTGTAGGAACGGAAAACGAAGTTGCCATTGATATTGAAAAATTGAGAGCTTTAACAGGTGCTATTACATTGGATCCGGGATATAAAAACTCAGGTTCATGCAAAAGTGCTATTACTTTTTTGGATGGTGAAGAGGGAATATTACGTTACAGAGGATATGCAATTGAAGAATTGGCAAATAATGCACACTTTCTGGAAGTATCTTATCTGATCATTTTTGGTGAATTACCGACAGAAAAACAATTAGAAAAATTTGAAAACGATATTCGTAAACATACACTTGTAAATGAAGAAATGAAGGGAATCATTGATGGTTTTCCTAAGCATGCACATCCAATGGGTGTTTTATCTTCATTGACTTGCGCTTTGACAGCTTTCAATCCAACGGTAGTAAACGTTGAAAATGAGAATCAGATGTATGAAGCAATCTGTAAAATTATGGGTAAATTTTTGGTAATTGCCACATGGACTTATAGAAAAACTATTGGATACCCTTTGAACTATTATGACAATACAAAACCATACGTTGAAAACTTTTTACGTTTGATGTTTGAGTTGCCAACAGGTCCTTATAAAGTAAATCAGACTGTTTTAAATGCAATTGACAAATTGTTTATATTACATGCTGATCATGAGCAAAACTGTTCCACTTCTACAGTGAGAATGGTAGGTTCTTCTCATGCAGGATTGTTTGCTTCTATCTCTTCAGGTGTTTCTGCACTTTGGGGACCATTACACGGAGGTGCAAATCAGGCAGTATTGGAAATGTTGGAAGAAATTCAAAAAGATGGAGGAGATGCTGATAAATTTATCGAAAAAGCAAAAGATAGAAATGATCCGTTCCGTCTAATGGGATTCGGACACAGAGTTTATAAAAACTTTGACCCGCGTGCCCGTATCATTAAAAAAGCAGCAGACGATGTTCTTGCTGAACTTGGAGTTGATGATCCTATCTTGAATATTGCTAAACAATTAGAAGAAAAAGCATTGAAAGATGAATATTTCGTATCCAGAAATTTATATCCGAATGTAGATTTTTATTCAGGTATTATTTATCGTGCTTTAGGAATTCCTACGGAGATGTTTACTGTAATGTTTGCTATTGGCCGTCTTCCGGGATGGGTTGCTCAATGGAAAGAAATGCGTGAAAACAAAGAACCTATTGGACGTCCGAGACAGATATACATCGGAGAACCATTGCGTAAATTTAAAACAATGAATGAGCGTTAATCTCATTTTATTTATAGATAAGCCGGATTTAATTCCGGCTTTTTTTTTGGTCTCAATTTGCTAAGATGCTAATATTGTTGCAGGGATTAGAAAAAAATGTTTTTAAGTCTTAACTTTGTTTAAAATACTTTTTATGATTCAGTTAAATATAAATGACGAAACGTCCAGGCTACGAGCAGTTGTACTGGGGACTGCAATTAGTAACGGACCAACGCCAACTATAGAAGAGGCATATGATCCAAAATCATTAGAGCATATCAAAGCAGGTACTTATCCTGTAGAAGAAGATATGATAAAAGAAATGGAAGCCTTCAATAAGGTTTTTGAAAAATATGATGTAAAAGTATATCGTCCTGAATTGATCGAAAATTATAATCAGATCTTTACAAGAGACATCGGTTTTGTAATCGAAGATGTATTTATCAAAGCAAATATATTGCCTGACAGAGAGAGAGAGCTGGATGCAATTAAATATATTATAGATCAGATAGATCCTGCAAAAGTAAAGAGACCGCCTGAAGAAGTGCATATTGAAGGTGGAGATGTAATGCCTTGGAATGACCATATATTTATAGGTACTTACAAAGGAGCTGATTATAAAGATTTTATTACGGCAAGAACTAATAAAGAAGGAGTTCAGTATATCAAAGAGCTTTTTCCGAATAAAATAGTAAAAGAGTTTAATCTTGTTAAATCTAAAACTGAACCTCGTGATAATGCGTTACATTTAGATTGCTGTTTTCAGCCTATAGGGGTTGATAAAGGAATCATTTATAAAGGCGGATTTATCGATGAAGAAGATTATGATTATCTTGTAAACCTATTTGGAAAAGAAAACCTCTTTCATATTGAGAGAGAAGAGATGTATCATATGTTTTCAAATGTGTTTTCTATCGATCACAATGTTATTGTGACAGAGAAGAAATTTACAAGACTAAATGAATGGTTGAGATCTAATGGTTTTATTGTAGAAGAGATTCCGTATGCCGAAATATCTAAACAGGAAGGATTGCTCAGATGTTCAACATTACCTTTAATAAGAGATAAAAAATAAAAAAATATGAGTCAGATAACCAATACTGTATTAATGATTCGTCCGGTTGCTTTTCGTATGAATGAGCAAACGGCTGTAAATAACTATTATCAAAAAGTATTAGATAACCTTACTCCGGCTTCAGTAAATGCTAAGGCACAGCAAGAGTTTGATGCTTTTGTTGAAAAACTTCGAAGTGTAGGTGTAAATGTAATTGTTGTAGAGGATACACTTGATCCTGATACACCGGACAGTATTTTTCCGAATAACTGGATTTCATTTCATGAAAACGGTGATGTGGCCCTGTATCCTATGTTTGCTGAAAACCGACGTCTAGAAAGAAGAGAAGAAATATTAGATCTTTTGGAAGATGAAGGCTTTATAGTAGAGAACATCATTGATTATACATCAGCTGAAGAAGATAATATCTTTTTGGAAGGAACAGGTAGTTTGCTTTTAGATCGTGAAAATGAAATCGCTTATTGCGCATTGTCACCCAGAGCTGATGAAGAACTAGTCATTGAATTCTGCGAAGATTTTGAATTTAACCCTGTGATTTTTGAAGCTTACCAGACTGTAAACGGAGAGCGTAAGCTGATTTATCACACCAACGTAATGATGTGTTTGGCTGATCACTTTGCTGTTATTTGTGCTGATAGCATTGACGATAAAGCAGAGCGCAAGATTGTAATAAATCATTTAAAAGATTCTGGAAAAGAAGTTATTTATATTACTGAAGAGCAGGTAAATAATTTTGCAGGTAATATGCTTCAGGTAAAAGGAGCAAATGATCAAAGCTATTTGGTAATGAGTACTCAGGCCTATAATAGCTTAACAAAAGCACAGGTTGCTGCCATTGAAAAGCATTGCCCAATTTTGCATTCATCATTAGATACAATTGAAGCATGCGGCGGTGGTAGTGCCCGCTGTATGTTGGCAGAAGTCTTTCTGCCTAAGAAATAATCAAAAAGCCGGTATAAAAGCCGGCTTTTTTTATAGATAATACTTATCATTATAAACTTCATATAAAAAAAAACAATTATTATTTGTTATTTTAATCAATTCTAAATAAAAATTTAATGACTATATTTGCCATTGAATTAAATGAGATTAGTTATAAATAATGTTTATACGTAGAAATATACTGTTTGCGATCGCTTTATTCGGGATAACCTCGGTAAATGCTCAGGAAGATAAAGATGGTCAGCAACAGGATGACACTGTACTCGAAGAGATTGTTATTTCAGGACAATATAGTCCTCAGGAAGTAAATAAATCAATTTATGAGGTTAGGGTAATCAATAGAGAAATGATTGATCGTTTGGCGGGTAACAACCTGGCTGATGTTTTGAATCAAACCTTAAATTTAAATATACGCCCTAATGCATCTACTGGGAAATCAGGTGTTGAAATGTTCGGTTTGGATGCTCAGTACTTTAAGATATTGGTAGATAATGTTCCTTTGGTAAATGATGAAAGTTTTGGAAGCAATACTGATTTAACCCAAATCAATCTCGATGATATCCTTCAGATTGAAATTGTAGAGGGTGCTATGGGGGTTGAATACGGTGCCAATGCAGCCGCAGGTATTATCAATATCATCACTAAAAAATCAATACCGGGTAGCTGGGAAATTACACCGGTTTTGCAGGAAGAGACTATTGGTAATGAGTACAATTTAAATACTAAAGGACGTCATATTCAATCTTTGAAAATTGCTCATCAGTTGTTAGACAGATTGTATATGGATGCTACATTCAGCCGTAATGATTTCAAAGGACACTGGGCTGATCGAAAAGGAGAACAATATGCGCTAAACGATAGTCTCAGAGGTTATGAATGGCTGCCTAAACTGCAACAGTCGGCAAAAATGACAATGGCTTACACAGGAGATAATTACCGAATCTTTTTTAAATCGGAATATTATAACGAGAAAATCAATAAGTATAGTGAAATCGTTTCACCGGGTTATAATCCTGAAACAGCAACTTACCAGCCATTTTCCAATGATGAAATCATTACCACTAACCGTTATTTCAATCTGTTGAATGCTTCAGGAAATGCAAATTGGTTCAAATATGATGTTTCACTTTCTTATCAGCAGCAAACCCGTTCTGTTGAAGAATATAAATATCTGATTAAAAAGGATGAAAGAACGAATGTGCTGAAATATGATTTTGAAAGCAGAAAGGTATTATACTCCAAAGGGATATTTTCCAATTTCGTAAAATCAGATTTTTTTGATTTTCAGATAGGATATGAAATCAGCGAAATGAATGGTTTTACTTCTTTCAGAAAAGGTTTTTTTGACGGAAAAAATATAGATCGAAAAATAGGTTCTTATGACATTTTCGGATCTGCTGAATTTAATATTACCCCGAAATTTTCAATACGTCCGGGTATGCGACTGCTGAATTCTAATCTTTTTGATCAGGAAATCGCGTATTCAGTAAGTGCAAAATACATTCTTCCGAAAGGATATGAATTGAGAGCAGTATATGGAATGTCTCCAAGATTACCTAATTATGAAGAATTATACAGCTACTATTTTGATGCAAATCATGATATACAGGGAAATGAAAATCTGACAACCGAAAAAGGACGATCTGCTTTTCTGCATTTGAAGAAAAGATTTGAATTTAACGAAGGTTCTTATACCAACAGATTATCATTGAGTTTATTTGAGGTTGAAGACAGAATTGATTTAGTCGTTGCCAGTGCACCGGGAGATCCGCTTGTATATAGATATCTGAATGTTGATACCTATAAAAACAGAAACATCTCTTATATGGGGAATTTCAGATACAAGAATTTTGATGCAGGCTTTGGTATTACTTATGGAGCCACTTTAAAAACTTTAAATCAGTCAGAAGATACAAATGATTATCTGTATAGTATGAACCTGAATTTCAATGTGTCTTATAAAATTGAAAAAACCAATACCACTGCCTCAGTTCTTTTCAAATATACAGGTCCTGAATATGAATACGTCCAAACTGGTACAGACATCATCAATCCAACCTATACAAGAGGTAAGAGACAGGAGATATCGTGGGTGGATGCAACGGTACGTCAGGGATTCTACAACAATAAATTAGATGTAACAGTTGGGGTGCGCAACCTGTTTGATGTTACGCGAATCCGAACTTCATCAGAAGGAGCAGGAGCGCATACTGCTGGTGCCAATACACTTCTTATGGGATATGGGCGCAGTTATTTTGTAAAACTATTATATAAACTATCGATATAAATAAAATGAAATCAATCTTAAAAATAATAGCAGTTCTTTCTTTGGTTTTTACTTTAGGATGTGAGAAAGATAATGAATTTACTCAGGAACCTTTCGTTGTTGCTTTTAAAAGTCAATCGATAGATTATTCTACAATACAGGATAATTATAATATGAGATTGGTATTTTCTGAACCGGCAAAAGCTGCTGGTAAAGTATACATTCGCGTATCAGAAGATAATGCTTCGCAAGGAATTGATTACACTACAATACCGCAACAGATTGATCGTATTATTGAATTACCTTTTAATAATAATGATACGGAGGTCTCTTTTGTATTTGAAAACCTTATTTATCCTTTTGACAGAGAAGATAAGATGATCACTTTTAAAATAGAAAAAGTTGATTATTCCTTCGCTACAGCTATTCAGGGATATTCTACGGCTGTTATCTCTTTCGGACGGACTTTAGGAGCTGTATTAGAGCCAGAAATAGGAGGACCCAATCAAGCGTATAATGTATATGTAGATTTGAGTACAGAACGCATGACCAAAATAAAAAGAGACAGCTGGGATCTTGGATTCTATTCAGGCAACCTGAACAGAGTCACTATAAACGGATCTATTTATATGGCGGCAAAAAAACTGGAGACTACGGATATGAATGCAGTAACACAGGCATCTGTTCAAAGCATGTTGTCTGAAGTAGCCGTAGGTACTTTTGATGCGGCCAATGCCAATTATGTTGACGATCCTTCAGGCGATATCCAAATGACAGCTATTTCAGAAATTTCATCGGATAACAGTCAGAACTTTGTTTATCTCGTAAATCTTGGATTTCAGCCGGGTACTGAAACGCCTCCTACCGGGAGTGTTGCTGTCAGTGGTACTCCAAGAGGGTTTAAAAAGATGCGTATTTTGCTTGAAGGCGATAACTATGTCTTACAATATGCAGATCTGAATGAAACCACTTTCAAAACAGTAAAAATAAACAGAACACCATCGCATAACTTTACTCATTTCAGCTTCACCACTAACAGTGTAGTAGAGGTAGAGCCTGCAAAAGATAAATGGGATTTAAACTTTACTGTATTTACAGACATTATCGACGGTTCAGGATCATATGGTTATTCAGATTTTGTGATAAACAATCTGAAAGCCGGAGTAAAAGTATACAAAGTTTCCACCGGTTTCAAATCGTATGAAGCCTTTTCTGAGGGGGACATTCAGGATAATCTTTTTGTACAGAATCAGGGAGTTATCGGTGTAGACTGGAGAAATGTTTTTGATAAAGTAGTACACGCAGACCGTTATTATATACTTAAAGATATTGAAGGCAACTATTTTAAAATACGTATGCTTCAGATGTTAAACAATAATGGGGAACGCGGATTTCCAAAATTTGAATATCAATTAATTAAATAGTAAACAATATGAAAAAATCTTTACTTACAATTGCAGGAGCATTAAGCATTATGTTCTCTGCAAACGCTCAGACACAGGTAGAAGGGCAGGTAACTATGGGAGCTGGTTATGCAAATAATGTATTTTATAATCTGGCAGATCAGGATGACACCACTATTGCATCCAATACATGGGATATCGCTTTTTACAGAGTTTCTTCACTTGATAAAGGGATCAGAATCAATGATGGTGGCAAATTATCAGTATTTGAAGCATCTAATAATATAGCAGACTGGAGTACTATTTCTGTAACGAATGAAGCAAACTGGACTCAGCTTTATAACAGTGATGCAGCCTGGAATGAAGGTGCTTTTGACAGAGGATCTGCTGCTTTTGGTTGGGGAAATTATAATTCAACGACACATGCTGTGACAGGAACAGTCATTTTTGTAGTAAAAAAACCTGGAGCAACAGGAAGTCCTGCTCAATATACTAAAGTTAAAATAGACCAGTATGCAGGAGGAACTTATACTTTTACGTATGCAAAATGGGATGGAACTGCTTGGGGAGCTGATGTAACAAAAACTGTAGCAAATACTTCTAATACAGGAAAAACATTTAATTATTTCTCTTTTACAACCGAAGATTTAGTGGATTTTGAGCCTGTAGCAACGGAATGGGATTTCTTGTTTACTCAGTATACAACAGATTATCCAAATCCTGGTCAACCTGGTACTACAATACCTTATGTAGTAACAGGAGTTTTACAATCGCCAAATGTGAAAATTGCTAAAACAACGGATGCAACTGCTAATGTAGAAGATTTGTCTGCTAATATCAGTGTCGTAGGATATGACTGGAAAACTTTTACTGGCGGGTCATATACAATAAATACAAATACAAATTATTTTGTAAAACGTAATAATTCAGATGTAGTTTATAAGGTAAACTTTACTCAGTTCGCAGGTTCTTCTACGGGGATTGTGAAATTTAATATAGATAACACGGCTACTTTATCAGTAGAAGAAGTAGCACCAGGCGTTTCATTTGATGTATATCCAAACCCTTCAACTGACAAAATTATAAATGTAGTATATGATATACAAACGGCTAATTCAGCTCAGAATACCATCGCTATTTATAGTTTATCAGGTGCAGTAGTTTATAAAGCACAAGCGAATACACAAAATGGTTTTTACAGCCAAACATTAGACTTAAGCCATTTATCAAGCGGTATGTATATGCTTGAATTCAAATCAGGTGATAAGTCTGAGATGAAAAAAATAATCTTAAAATAGATTTATTGTTGTTAGTTTAGTAGTACTTTTTGTTAAGTTTGAAAAGGTTTCCATACGGAAACCTTTTCTGTTTTTTAGGGACTTAAATAGTGTTACAGTATGTTATTTTAAAAGAAAAGTCAGAAGGATATTGTTAAGCTTTTCTGGTTGCTCAAAAGGGATATAATGCGTTGCATCGGGGATAATCTCAATTTCTGAATCTTTAATTGACTCATGTATCAATTGTGTATGCTCTTTCTTAATCACATCTTCGCTTCCCGCAATTACTAATACTTCATTTTGTATTGAGGCAAGCTGGGCAGAATTGATATGCGGATGGTTGAGCATCAGCCTCACAAGTCGTAAGTTTCCTTTTTTCTCTGCGAGTTGTTTTTCAAATTCAGCAAGCAAATCTTCACTGACACCTGAAGGTTCCAGATTCGCTCCTATAGTAACCAATTTATTAACCCTATCAGGATGTTGAGAATTAAAAATCAATCCTGTATTTCCACCGTCACTCCATCCGATAATACTTACTTTTTTCCACCCGTTTGATTCAATTACTTTTAGCAGATCAGCAGCAAATAATTCGTAACTGTAATCGGCCGTAGACATATCGGTACTTCTTCCCTGTCCGCGTGTATCTATTGCAATTACTTCAAAGTATTTAGAAAGTAGTGGAATCTGATTGTAAAAGTCAGATATGTTACCATTATTGCCGTGTAAAAGAAGTAACGGAGTGCCTTTTCCATAAGATTCATAATATATTGTAGCATCTCCGATGTCAACATATTTTCCTTTCTTACTTTTCCCGTAAATTGTTTTTGCCGCCTGCTCTTTGCTTTGATAATAAGTAGCAAGCATCTTTATTTGAGCATCTTCCGCACTTACAATTTCATCTTCAATATCCTTTAATACTTCCTTGTCATTATTTTTTTTCAGGTATGCAATTTCCAGACTGGAAATAAATATACCTTCGCTACGCTCCCAATTACCTTGGCTTTGATATCGGAACAGCAGATCTTTTGCAAGTGATTTTTTGGCTGATATTCCGAAAGAAAAAGCCTCATTTTCGAGTGGCTTATAATCTACAAGCTGCATCGTTACAGCAATTTCATTTTTATTATTAAACACTAATCCGTAAGATGATAAATCTATTTTTTGCCATCCGGTAGCAGACGTTTTAAAAATAATGTTTTCATCGAGAAGCACTTTACCGGGTATATTATTTTTTACTTCATAGATGTTGAGCTTTAATGTAATCTGTGCATATCTTGAGCTGGGAATAATATGAAATTGATACGATTTTAATTTAGTCTTTTCATAGAGTTTGAAAATAGTTCCCTGTTCTATAGTCGGAACATTTTTATCAAACATTTTTGAGAAAGTAAGCATAGGTCTCTTTTTCTGGCCTATTGTTTTTTCTTTCATTTTTTGCAGATTGATCACCATCGTTTCCATAACGGTAGATTCCGGTTCCAAAATAAGATGACTGTTTTTTAGCAGTTCGTTTTTATGCTTCTTTTCATCTTGATAGCCAAACGCACTAAATATGATATCTTCCTTCAGATCATCAGAAATTGTCAACGTATAATTTCCATTTTCATCGGATACAGCACCCGTGTCTGAATTTCTGATTCCGATAGAACAATAAGAAATGGGTTCTCCATTATGGTTTTTTACAGTACCACGGATTGTAGTTTGCGCATTAGCCATATAGTTGATTGCAACCATACAGAACATTAAAAAGAATTTTTTATACATAGGATTATTGTTACTGAGTTAAGCGTAAATTCACATGTATTTGAGCATAAAAATGATCTACAGTTAATAATTTATATAGTACACATGAATTGCAATGATCATATCTGTTCATATACTTAACGATGCGGAAGTTATGGATAGTCTGGGGAGATAACAGTAATTCGGATATTCTATTCTCTTGTTGTATTAACATGGAAACCACCAGTGCATATAATAAAGCCTGCCATTTTTGAGAAAAACATTGATATGTCCGTCAGAAAAATTGTCAGCATCTTCTCTGAGTTGTATAATCTGTAATCTACCTTCGTCCTGAACCTCTATTTCCTCTATCTGATCTACGGCGTTTGGAAATAACTTTTTTAATTTGCGCAGTTTTGTAAATCGATTGAGTTTAACGTTTTTATATCGGATGTAATTTCTTCCGGTAAATCTGAATTCATCGACAGCTACTTTATCTCCGCTATTTTCAAAGCGTGATCCGTCTTTATATAAATATTTATCCTTAAGATCTTTTGTAGCATCATCATTTTCAAAAATATAACTACAGGGCTGGACGTCAACCAAAAGATGAATACTGTCACTTGTACCAAAATATTTTTCAAATTCAGAAAAACTGAAAAAACGTTTTACTTTGCCGTTAAATGTCATTTCATTGACATCAAATACCTCTGCGAGCGGTGGTCTATTTTGTGCCGATACAATTTGTTGTACCAATCCAAACATGATCAGCAGGCATGATAATAAATGTTTCATATCTTATATTTATTGCCCCAATTGTATAAGCTAATTTAAACTTTAGAACTCAAACTCAAACTGTTGTTTTCTTAATACTATTATAAAATTTCAGTGTGAGATTCTACTGGCTGTTAGAAAATTTGATCTTATAAAAATGGATTATCGAAGACTATAAGCTGTTGTAAAAGGAGTTCATTAAATCTGTTTTTAATGTGATAGCTTTGCTTTTTCAGCTTTCCTCAATATCCCCAAAGCAGTCACCTCTTCGTTTTCTGAATTTATTTTATCAGTAGTATTTAGGTCCGTAATAGCATTTATATCAAAATCAGTGATTTTTTGTTTTCTTGAATGTTCTACACTAACATTTTGCGTGACCGGGATCCAAACATACGGAGTCAATCGCCTGTTTTTTAATATCCTCATCTTTTTTGCTTTAGGAGTATATATATCGCGTTTTACAGCCGGGCAACTTAATAATAATACCGATGTAAAATAATAACCGAGTAAAAAGAAGTGTCTCATATGAATTCTATTATGGTAGCCATTTATTTACATTCGGAAGTCCGATAAACAAAATTGCCGTTATTTCACCGCTACAGGCTGTTAACGAATTTATGTGGGCAGTGGTCTTAGCTATTGTATTTGTATTTTGCCTATAAGAAATAAACGATAAAAAGAATAAAAAAATAATAAAGTGTTTCATCGGGAATTTTATATCATTAATTACTTTTGAGTAAGCTTTTTTATCATCTCTGCTGCATTCTCATTTTTTGGGTTGAGCAACAGCGATTTTTTATAGGCTTTCAAAGCGGCTTTTCTTTTATTCATCTTCAATAAAATTTCGCCGTAGCTGTCAAAAGTATTGAACGCAGACGGATACAGTTTCGTGTTCAGTTCCAATACTTTGAGCGCTTCCTCATACAAGTTTTTATTCATCAATGTATATCCGAAATTATTGATCGCCTCCTCGCTCGCATTATAGGCAGAAAGAGATCCATTACTATGTTGATTTTTAATTTCAGCAATGGTCTGATCAATGGACTGTGTCTCTGCATAAAACGCTTCAATGGTCTTTTGATTCATAAGACGTTCCTTTTCTTCCTGTTCAGCCAGAGTCTCTACACTGTAATAGCGACGCTCTTCATCTGTCACTTTTGAAGCATCTATTGTATAGCGTTTCCATTTACCATTTGTTGTAGCATCCTGAATGAATTGTGTCCCGTAAATCTGAGGTTGGTTTTTACGCATCAGATCCCTGTCAACAGCTGCTGCATACCACCACCGATTAAGACTTCCGTCGAGATCAAGTGCCGTTTTAAAACTTTGTACAGCAAGGGTAGAAGATACCGTATCATTACCGTGCTGAAATATAATTCCTGCATTAAAATGATCTTTGGCTGTATTTACTTTACCCTGAGCCATCAGTTCATGAACCCTTACCCGTCGCAGACTGTCTTCTTTATTAAGCATTTGCCAATCAATGTCTGACATGTTTCTTGCGCGCTGATCGGCATCTGCAAGCTGCTGTAATTCAGTATTGTCATTTTGTGTGTATCCCAGGTATCCTATAAAAAATATCATACTCTGAATGAACATTTTGTGTATATTATACATCATATAAATTATCTTTTTTAGTTCAAAATTTTCTCATTAGGATATAATTGCTGAAATTTTCACCTTAGATGGACTGATTACAAGAAGTATTCCAATTTGAGTATGTCGTTCTTGATTAATAGTATCTGAATAGCGTAATAGCGGATACAAATATAGATACAAGACACCATTTGGTGTTTTAATTTATTCTTAAAATTTAGTAAATTGCATGTTCAATACAAGATGATGGAAAGAAAACCAGCTGCAGGAAGCATACGCAACAAGGAACGGAGCAAAAAGAAGTTTTTAGATGCTGTAGGTCAAATTCTGATGACAAAAGGGTGTAGTGCTCTTAAAGTAAACAACATTGCAGCAACAGCGGGCTTAGATAAGAAAATGATTTATACTTACTTTGGTGGTACTGAAGGGCTTTTGGATGCTTATATACAATCACAGGATTTTTGGAGTAATGTAAAGGTCGATCCATCGATTCCAATTCAAGATGGTGGGAAAGTACTCACTCAAAAAATGTTGGAATCACAATTTGATTATGTAGATAAAAACAAAGAATTGCAAAAGCTATTGCTTTGGCGGTTATCAGAAAAGCGGACCACATTAAAAAAACTTTCAGATCGTCAGGAAGCAAACGGAGAATATTTATTCAGTACCATTACTGATCCTCATTTCAAGTCACATTCAGAGCAATACAGAGCTGTCATTGCGATATTGATATCAGGCATTTATTATCTTAATTTATATAGTAATGAAAACGGAAGTGTTTTTTGCGGATTAGATATGAAATCTCCCCAGGATCGCGATAAGATAAAAGAAGCCCTGTCTTTTATAATTGATAGTACTTATAAAAAATATGAATAGAATACTTTTAGAAACCAAAAGGGCAATAAAAAAACAGCTGTAAATTAAAATTCACAGCTGTTTTTTACAATAGATTTTATAGTTATTACTCATTTATTCTGAAGATAACCAATAGTGAGTTAATAATATACTGAACACCGATCGCTAAAACCAGAAAACCAATAATTCTGGAAATCGCTACAATACCGGAAGCACCTAATAATCTGGAAATATAATTAGCACTTTTTAAAATGAGATAGATACTTATAGCAGCACCGAGAATTGCTGTGGCAATAATGCTTTTATCTGCTATTTCAGGATAATCCTGATACATTGCAATTAGTAATGACATCGCACCCGGACCTGCCATAAGCGGTATCGCTAAAGGCGTAACTGCGATATCACTGCGTTTTTGAGCGTCGTTGGTAACTTTCTTGCTTACGCCTCTTTTTTTACCAAACGATCCGGATAGCAATCCGAAACCAGAAGTACAGATTACTATTCCTCCGGCGATGCGTAATACATCAATACTAATCCCGAAAAATTTCAAAACATATTCGCCAATCAAAAAGGAGATCAGCAGAATAATGAATACATTAACAGCTGCCCAGAATGCTGTGCGGTTCCGCATTTCTTTAGTGTCATCCTGAGTCAGACCTAAAAAGATAGGCACTGTTCCGATTGGATTCAATACGGAGAATAAAGCGGCAAATGTGATTAAAAATAAATCCATATAGGGTAGGGGTGAAATTATATTTCTTTCGTTTTATCTAAAATACTTATTTATTTTATTTCTCTCTTGTATTTTGAGTATTATATCTGAAAAAAAAATTAGAATATTTTCATAAATGAATCATAAACAAAATGGTTTTGAGATCATAATTTTGAATAAAAAAGCGGGAATATATATTCCCGCTTATGCTATTTTTTAATCTGTTCATCAATGCGTTGCTGAATTGTGCTCCACTCATATAAATGAAAGACCATACCATTGCTCATTGCTACTAAAAAACCATTTGGAAATCTCGGACCAAAATTAAAATTTACAGCATCTGCTCCGTCACACTCTATTGTAGAAACCGGAATTTCTGCTAACAGCTCATGTTGATGAATATTACCGTCAGTACCTTCTCTTGCATAGACTAAAAAAGTATTTTTCTGCTGATTGGAAACCAGAATATAACCTTCCTTTTCTCCTGTTTTGTATAGCGCAATACCCTCATGGTCGCGTTTGGCATCTTTCCGGGCAAAAAAAGCCAGTTCTGTATCGTCATTGCGTTCAGGATCTGCATAATACTTACGCACACCGGCAGTTTCATCAGAATAATATACAAATCCGGCTTCATCATCCACCGCAATAGCTTCTATTTCTTTCTTTCCGCTATAAGTTCCAAATTTGCGAACCACCTTTGCAGTAACGTTCCCATTACCGGCATCTTCCAGTTTGTACTGCCATAGATAACTGCCCGAAGGACCTGTTTTTCTGCCCACAATAGCATAAATGGTAGTTGTAGTTCCGTCTTTTTTGGTATAAAGCGCGATTCCCATACCATCCCTCTCATCTTCGCCGGTTTCACCAGTAAAAATATCAATTCCGCCATTATCAACAGGTAATAAATCAGGAAGACTAAAGATACGTATCTTTTGTGTTTTACGTTCTGTTGCCACGGCAATATCCGTTTTCTTACCATTGATCAGCATTCCATACGCAATGTCAACATTGTTGGGACGTTTCATATCAATAAACTTACGTACAATTTTACCATCGAGATTATAGGCATACAATCCGCCTCCCATTTCTTTATCAGTGCCAATAATCAAACTGTTAGACGGATTTTGATGATCAATCCATATTGCAGGATCATCAGTATCATTAGGAGTTTTCTCTGTAATGATGGTTGGTATCACGGCATTTTTTGCTACCGGAGCCAATTTGTCAGAACAGGCAGTTATGAGGAAAAGACCGGATAAAACGGCTAAAAAATATTTTTTCATTTTATTATTTTGTTATTTCATACGTATGCAAAACACTGGCAGATGCAGGATTTGCTTTTACGGTTTGTACAATCATTTTATTTTTCACTATAGTAAACGTCATAAAGCCGGGTTCAGCAGCTGCAAAAACAGTTCCTTCACGATTTCCTGTTTCACGCACTTCGCTTCCCGCACCGGACAGAAACTGTGTCGTATAACGTTTTTTGGGTTTAACAATCTGTAAATCATGTTCATGTCCGCAGATATAAGCATCAACCTTATATTGGTCAAATAAATCTGCAAATTTAGATTCAAAAGAAGCTGTGTCCTTGTTATTTTTTCTTTTACCTCCGGAATACAGCGGATGATGACCTACTACTATTTTCCATTTTATAGCAGGATCTGATGTATTAAGCGTTTCTTCTATCCATTTTCTTTGCGTTATGGTATCCTGCTTTGCAAGATCAGGATATTTTTGAGGATTTTTATAGTAACTGTCAATAAACGGATTTGTATCTATAAAAAGCATGAGCAGTTTTTCTCCTTTAGCGGTTGTAAAGGTTTTACTGTAATATGTTGCAGGCATATTCCAGCGTCGGCTCACAGAACTATACTCTATCTGCGCCTGAATGCTGCCCTGATAATCGTGATTTCCTAAAGCTACAAACCAATCGGTATACAGACCGGGATTGTTATAGATTTCCTCAAATGAAGCTTTCCAATGATGATCCTGAGTACTGGCAACACCATTCGGATAAAAGTTGTCTCCTACGGAAATAATACATTCGGCATTGCTGACAATAGCAGCATTTCCCAGTTCCCTGGCAACATCTTTCTGATAATAATCTCCTACACGTCCGAAATCTCCGAGAACCAAAAAGCTAAATCCATCGTCATAATAGCGGAGCTCCGGAATATCATTTCCGCGGTATCCGGTACTTTTTTCACTTTCAAAAGGACTGGTTTTTTGCTGGGCAAATAAATAAATACTGCTGGGAAGCAGCCATAATAAAAAAACTATTTTTTGTATTTTCATGATTGATAAGATAAATCCTGCAAAAAAATTATTTGCAGGATTTTTTATTAATTATTGGTCTTAGAAATCCAGTTTTACTCCCAGATTAAATCTTCCCTGATAATATTCAGATTGCATCGTTCTGGAAGAAATTCCCTGATAGTATCTCAAAGGTTGATTGGTCAGGTTATTTGCTTCTAAAAAGATTCTGAAATTATTGGTGATTTTGTAAGACGCATTGGCATCTACAAAAGTTTGTTTATCATAATATCGATCTTCAAAAGCGGTTCCACCCAATTCATCAATATAATCAGAAGCATAATTCAGAGAAACACGTGCAGAGAATTTTTTGTTTTCCCATGATAATGAAGCATTAAACATATGCGGAGCAGTACCTGGTAAACCTACATCGGTTCGTTCTTCTCCTTCTGAATTGGTAATTCCTTTTGCTTCAGATTTGGTATAAGTATAGTTTAAATAAACACCGAGTCCTTTAAAGAATGCTCCCGGAATAAAATCTAACTGACGTTGTACAGCAACTTCAAATCCATATACATTTACATGTTTTCCGTTTCTTGATTGTACAAAGCGCCATTGCTCACCCACCGGAATCGGATTGGCAATACCTGGGAAATCATTTGCAAATTTGGCATTATTGTATAGATTGTCTCTGTGGTTGTAGATGAAATTATTCAAACGTTTGTAAAACACTCCTCCAGAAACGATTCCGATAGACTGGAAATACTTTTCTGCCATAAAATCATAATTATAGGCATATGTAGCTTTCAAATCAGGATTTCCGGCAGAAATTTGCGTATCATCCGGCAGTGCATTTACAAACGGAGCCAGTGCATAATAATTCGGACGTGCCAATGCAGTTGAAAAAGCAGCACGTAAAATGAAGTCATCCTGCACATTAAATTTGAAGGCGAGACTTGGCAATACATTCGTATACGAATTAGTAGTTGTAACCTGACCTTCCAGATCTTCTTCATTAACCACATAATTTCCGGTATAGTCAATTTCGGTATTTTCAATACGCACTCCGGTAATCATGGACAAACGGTCACTGAAATCCTGATCCCATCTTACATACCCTGCATAAATTTTTTCTTTAGCTTTATAATTCACCGCTAAAAATTCACCAGGAGCTGCTTCTTCCTCAAATTTATTTGGATTTTTCAGGTCAAGACCACCCAGATATTGATTGTCAGCAAAATAGCCCGGTACATACTGTGAACCCTGTTGCCATCCTTTACCGCTGTAAAAATTGTTGGGAATCTGTGACAGATTACCCATTGCATCTACAGGCTTATATTCATAAAAAATATTATTTCTTTCTTTGTCTTTAATACGAGTTCTGAGACCGGTTCTGATTCTACCCTTTTGATTTTCTATAACAGAAAACGGAAAACGGATATTGATTTTAGCTCCTAATTCTTTTTCCTCTGTAAAATTGTGGTTTTCTGTTATTTTTCTCAAAGTAAAACGTTCAGGTACATCAGCTTCAGAAGTAACCAACGGATTATTGGTATCGTTTGGGTTTTGCTGCATGGCTACATCTTTTAACTGAAAATCGATATAGCGTTCATTTGGGCGATCTTCACTTGCCGTTGCATAATTTACAGACCAGTCCAAATCAATTTTTGAATTTAAAAGATGTTCACCGCCCAAAGCATAATTTTGTACCTTTTGATTTTCTAAACGGGTGTTTTTATTTTTATTATTGTCAATACCACCTTTTGTTTCTCGTCTGATACTTCCTTCAAAACCTGTAATGTTATCATCGGCATCATATAATGCTTCGATATCCCTGTATCTTACGCGGTAACGGTTTTCACGGTCATAACGCTGGTTATACATGGCATTTGCATAGATTTTATTGTTGTCATTAAACTCATAATCCAATGCGAGTGCAAAACTCGTCCGTATTCTTTGAACATCATATTTACGAATATCGAATTCAGAAATATAAGCCTGATCTTTATTGCCTAAGCTCCATACAGCTTCAATATTATCAGAACCAAAATTATTATTATTGTAAGAAGCGCTGAATACAGCTCCTAATTTGTCATTCAGATAGCGATTTCCGTAAACGAGACCTGCTGTATAATTACCCTTGTCACGGATAGGAGCATAACCTCCTGCTAAAGTAGCAGAAATTCTTTCTCCATTCGGATTGGCTCTCGTAATAAGGTTAACAGAACCTCCGATTGCATCAGCATCCATATCCGGAGTAAGTGTTTTATTGACTTCGATGGTAGAAATCATATCAGAAGGAATCAAATCCATTTGTACATTTCTGTTATCTCCTTCAGCCGATGGTATTCGGTCACCATTTATGGTAACGGAATTCAGGTTAGGAGCCAAACCACGAATGATGATGTTTCTTGCTTCACCCTGATCATTTTGCATGGTAATTCCCGAAACTCTTTTGAGAGCATCACCAATATTGGCATCCGGGAAACGACCTACCTGATCCGAAGAAATCACATTAGTAATATTTTGATTGTTTTTCTGTTTATTCAGTGCTTTTGCCTGTCCGCTTAGGAAATTCCCGATGATAACCATCTCTTCCATTTCATTGCTGGCAGGAGAAAGACTAAAAGTAAGATGTGTTGTTTTATTTTTATCGACTACAACTTCTTGTGTTTCGCTCACATATCCAATATATTCTACATATACGGAATAAGTTCCTTCGGGTAAATCCAGAAACTGGTATCCTCCGTTCTGATCCGATATGGTGTACCGGTTAGAATTTTCAACTTTGATGGAAGCTCCGGGTAGAGATAAGTTGTCTTGTGCATCGATAATCTTTCCTGAAATTACTCCACTTTGAGCAAAGGCACCCATTCCGATAAGTGAAGCAACGACTACATAAATTTGTTTCATGAGGTTAGTTGTTTGTTTCGTGCAAAGAAACTTTGGCTAAATCAAATGAATGTTACTTTAAAGTCAATAAAGCTTTACTATCTTTTCTGATATGTAAATAAAAAGTTATTAGCGTATGAATGCCATCAGTGATGAAATTTCTTTATTCATCTCTAATCTTTTTAATTCTGATAACATTGCTTAAAAACTTCAGCAGGGAAGAGGTAGTCAATGTTACACCGAGTCCTATGATACAACCGACAGCAACTGCAAGAAAACGGGCAACAGGTGAAAAAATAACATCATTTTTATGCTCAATAAGGATAATGATAAGCGCTACAATGGCACTACGGGCAACATTGAGTAAGTTAAACAGCTTGCAGATAAAGCAGGCCAAAACGATTCCGATAATTACTTTATAGACATCTTCAAACGGAAGAAAAAATACCAATAAACCACTGATTGAACCAATAAAATTTGACTTAAACCGTTCAATGGAAAGCTTACGGGCCTGATCCTCTTCAGGAGAAATGACTAAAATAATGGTAAGCAATGTCCAGAATAAATCGAATTTAGGAAAGGCAAGTGTCAACAAATACCCGATTACAAAGCCTAATAAACACCGGGTTACATATACAATAAACTGAGATTCAATTAATTTAGTTGCATTTTTATACCACATTATACCTTGTTTTTTACAAATTTAGTACAAGTTTTGAATCAAAGCATATCTTATAGCCAAGTTGTTGAGGGTTTTTTATAGCCTTAATCGGATAAGCTTACAAATTATTTTGTTTACGGTTTCCAACAAAAAACTTTTGGAACAATAATAACTTAAAAAGTATCTTTGTGCCGTAAGATAGCAGATCATGAAAAAGTTAGTTTTAGACGAGTTGAACCGTAAAAATGTACAAGAATTTAAACAAGCAGAAAAAACACCGATTATTGTTGTACTTGATGATATTCGCAGTTTGCATAATATCGGAGCCATTTTTAGAAGTTCAGATGCCTTTTTGATCGAAAAAATATACTTATGCGGGATTACGGCAACACCACCTAATAAAGAAATTCACAAGACGGCACTCGGAGCTACGGAAACAGTTGCCTGGGAATATGTCAAAGAAGTGGATGAAGTGGTAAGCCAGTTGAAGCAGCAAAACATTAAAGTGTATGCGGTTGAACAAGTAGAAAATGCTACTATGTTACATGATTTTAAAGTAACTGCCGGAGTAAAATATGCAGTTGTTTTTGGAAATGAAGTCAAAGGAGTAGCGCAATCAGTGGTTAATAATGCAGATGGTGTATTGGAAATTCCGCAACTCGGAACCAAGCATTCATTAAATGTTTCGGTAAGTGCAGGAATAGTAATATGGGACGTATTTCAGAAACTTCAGGCATTAGTATAGAGCAGAGACAGGAAAATGTTATCTCAAAAATACTTTTGCAGTTGCATTAGTTAGATAATAAAACGTTTCAAAAAGCTTATTTATCTGTGATTTTTTTCTGAATCTGGTCCAGTATGTAGAGATAATCTTGTTGGTTGTTTACAAAATCGCGGCCTTCCATATTGATGAGTAAGACAGAGTGATCTTTGGCACTGTCCATAAATCTTCGGTAACTCAGATTGATTTTTTCAAAATAATCCAGGTTGATTTCATTTTCATAATCACGTCCTCTTTTTTCAATATTTTTAACGAGTTGATGTGTCTGCTGATTCAGATAAACATACAAATCCGGTTTCGGTGTTTCTTTATACATCACATTAAAGATATTCCGGTAGAGTGTAAACTCTTCTTCTTCTAAAGTGACTTCTGCAAAAATCAAGGATTTATAAATATAATAATCCGATATAATGAAATCGTGAAACAAATCAAGCTGATTGAGATCTTCTGCTAATTGAGAGTATCGATCTGCCAGAAAAGACATCTCAAGAGAAAAAGCATAACGTTGCGGATCTTTATAAAACTTTGGAAGAAACGGATTATCTGCAAAGCGTTCCAATAAAGGTTTGGCATTAAAATCTTCTGCTATTTTATTGGCTAACGTAGTTTTTCCTGCACCGATATTCCCTTCAATTGCCATAAATCGGATGTGATCAAATGTGTAAGCACTCAACGGATTTTCTAAAACAGCTGTTTTTACACATACCGAGGCATCTGTTCCTTTATTTAGCATTGAGCCGATGCTTTCATTCAATTCCGGATGTTGCCAATCGGGAACTATTTCAGCTAACGGTACCATTACAAAGTTTCGTTCATGCAATCTCGGATGCGGGATTATGAGATCTTTAGTCACGATGGTTTCTTCATTAAAAGCAATGATGTCAATATCAATGGTTCTGGCACTATATCCATTTTCTCCGGAGCGAACACGACCCAGTTTTTTTTCAATCGCTAAAACGCCTTTGAGTACTTCTTCAGGTGTTTTATATGTGTGTATGCTGATAAGACAGTTATAAAATGGTGTACTTTCAAAACCCCAGGGCGGTGTTTCATATACAGAAGAAAGCCGGATCACCGTACCCAATTCACAGTGAACAGCATCTACAGCTTGCTGAAGATACTGTAGCCGGTTTCCTAAATTGCTTCCCAACGATAATAAAACATGGTTTTGTGTAATCATCCTGCAAAGTAACTAAAATTGCCTCTGAAAACAGGATATTGGTTCCATTTTAAATAAATTTTTATTTAAATGTAACATTATGCGTTTTTTACCTACTTATACTAAGAACAATAAATAAAATAAAAATGAATTTTTTAAAAAATGTTTTAGCAACTATCGTTGGATTAATCGTTTTTTCGTTTGTAAGTTTCTTTTTGCTGATCATTGTAAGTATGGCTTTTTCGGCTGGTACGTCTGAGAATGTAGCTGTAAAAAACAATTCTGTAATTGATCTGGATCTGGAAAAAGTGTATAATGATTATGGTGGAAAAGTTTATATTGAAGATTTTCAGTACAGAGAAGTTAATAAAAATGGACTTGTAAATGTATTGAATGCCATCGAATATGCTAAAACAGATGATAATATAAAGGGAATCACTTTGTTTAATATCAAGACTTCTCTGGGAATTACTCAGCTAAGAGAAGTGCGTGAAAAACTGGATGAGTTCAAAAAGACAGGGAAATTTGTAGTTGCTTATTCAGACAATTATACTCAGGGCGAATATTATGTGAGTTCTGTGGCAGATACTGTATATGTAAATCCGGTTGGTGGTTTTGATTTTAAAGGCCTCGCATCAGAAATTCTTTATATGAAAGAATTACAGCAAAAAACAGGTGTGAAGATGGAAGTAATCCGTCATGGAAAATATAAAAGTGCTGTAGAACCTTATCTGGAACAGCACATGAGTCCTGAAAACAGAGAACAAATAACTGTTCTTTTGAATTCCATATGGGATACCTATGTTACAGATATAGCGGCTACAAGAAAAATACCGGTAGATACCTTAAATGCTATTGCAAATAACCTGGCAGCAAGAACACCAGAACTTGCGAAAGAGCATAAACTGGTAGATAAAGTAGCTTATGTTGATCAATTTTCGAATGGAATTCGCAAAGCATTGGGCGTCGACTATGATAAAGAGTACAATGAAATAAGCATACTGGATTATGTAAAAGCGACAGACGGAAAAATGAAATTATCCAAAGCAAAAGACCGTATTGCTGTAGTATATGCACAGGGTGAAATCAGAGGCGGAGAAGGAAGTGTTGACGTTATCGGTGAAGGATCCGTAAACAGAGCGTTATTTGAAGCGCGTAATGATGATAATGTAAAGGCAGTCGTTTTAAGAGTTAACAGCCCGGGGGGTAGTGCTCTAACATCAGATCTTATTTTACGTGAAATTGAACTGACTAAAAAAGTAAAACCGGTTATCGTGTCAATGGGAGCGATGGCAGCTTCAGGAGGTTACTATATTTCTTCGAAAGCAGATTATATATTTGCTGAACCAGGAACTATCACAGGATCAATAGGTGTATTTGGAATGCTGCCTAATTTTGAAGAAGTGGCTACAAAATTCGGAGTAAATGCCGAGCAGGTAAAAACACACGAAAACTCTGTGAGTTATTCTCCATTCAAAAAACTGGATACTAAAATGAGAGATCTTATTCTGGAAGACATAGAACGTGTTTATACAACCTTTGTAAACCATGTGGCAGCAGGAAGAAAGATGACTTACGAGCAGGTAGATGCTATTGGTCAGGGACGCGTATGGACTGGTAAAATGGCAAAAGAAATAGGCTTGGTAGATGAATTAGGCGGATTGGATCAGGCAATTGCATATGCTGCCAAAAAAGCAGAAATAAAAGATTACCGTTTGGTTTCTTATCCCGAATATGAAATTAAATTAGAAGACTTGTTTAGAAAATTTTTAGGTATTTCAATTAAAGAAACGCAAGATGAATTAATCGCAGAAAAAATCGGATACGATAATTATGAAATGCTGCAACGAATGAATTATCTTAAACAAACAGAAGGAATTCAGGCATTACTTCCTTATCAAATCATCATTCGGTAAGTAAGAATTTAATTACCCCGTTATACTCAAATTATTATTCAAAGAGAGAGGTTCTAAGTTTTTTAGAGCCTCTTTTTTTGTAAAACCAAAATTATAAAAGTATCTTTGTTTTTATTTAGTCTTAATAATAAGTTTTGAATAAATATTTACTACTCTTACTCATCCTTTTGGTTTTTACGTCCTTATTCATCGGAGTAAAAGACATATCCCTATCAGACATTCTGAAAATGTCTGAAGATGAGGTTTTGGTTTTTACGATCAGCCGTATTCCCAGAACCATTGCATTAGTACTGGTGGGCGCCGGAATCAGTATCGCAGGTTTTATTATGCAACAGATTTCTCAAAATAAATTTGTTTCTCCCACAACAGCAGGAACATTAGATGCTGCCAAAATGGGAATACTGTTCAGCCTCTTATGGATGCCACAGCAAAGCATGATAAGTAAAATGTTATTCGCTTTATTATTCACATTTATGACGAGTTTGCTCTTCATCTTTATGGTGCGTAAAATCCGATTCAAGAGTCTGGTATTCATACCGCTTATTGGGATCATGCTGGGGAATATCCTCACTGCCATTTCTACTTTTTTTGCTTATAAAAATAACATCATACAAAATGTTCAGGGATGGCTTATGGGAGATTTTTCATCCATTTTGCAAGGACAGTATGAAACCCTTTATTTCATTTTACCTGCCGTAATAATTACCTATTTGTATGCGAATCAGTTTACGTTAGTAGGTATGGGCGAAAATTTTTCAAAAACATTGGGACTTCCCTATCAATCCATCGTTACACTCGGATTGTTTTGTGTTTCATTGACGGTAAGTGTTACGGTGATAACAGTAGGTGCCATTCCTTTTTTAGGATTGATTGTACCTAATATTGTGAGTATGTTTCGCGGGGATAATCTCAAAAAAACGCTACCGACAACTGCCTTATTCGGAGCTGTCTTTTTGCTGTTTTGTGATATTGCGGGAAGGCTGATTATTTATCCGTATGAAATTCCGATCGGACTCATGGTAGGGGTAATCGGTGGGATCATATTTTTATATCTGATATTAAAAAAGAACAAATGAGAGCAGCTGTAAAAATCATTATTATAATTGGTCTGTTACTGCTGTTGATGACACTTTTCATGACCTATAATACAGGAGTAAATCTGGATTATGTGATACCAAAGAGAGGTATCCGGTTGGCTACCATGTTGGTTGTAGGGATCAGTACAGCTTATGCATCATTGATTTTTCAAACCATAACCAACAATAAGATTCTCACCCCTTCCATTATGGGGTATGAATCTGTTTTTATTCTTTTCCAGACTTTAATCGTATTCATATATGGAGATAAAACTTTTCAGGTGCTGAACCATCAGACCAATTTTTATGTGTCCATAGCCTGTATGATGCTTTTTTCCTTTTTTATGTATTTTTTACTCTTTAAAAAAGGAAGCAAAAATGTCTACCATCTTTTGCTGATCGGTCTGGTATTAGGAACCCTTTTTCAGACTATGAGCCAGTTTTTTCAGATTGTTATTGACCCGAATGAATTCTCTATTATAGAAGGCTTTATGTTCGTATCCTTTAATAAAATGAATACGGATTTATTGGTTGTAGCAACTGTTATCATGTTGGCAACTTTAATGACAGCTCACAGATATGTCAAATATTTGGATGTAATTGCACTCGGGCGTGATCATGCCATAAATCTGGGATTGAACTACAACCGTCTATTACAGGTTTATATGATCATTATTTCAGTTTTGGTAGCAACAGCAACTGCTTTGGTTGGACCTATGATGTTTCTGGGAATACTGATAACCAACCTTACCTATCAGCTCTTTCCGGCGGCAAAACATCGTTCTATGTTAGTTATATGTGCGCTTATAGCCTGTATAGCTTTAGTTATGGGGCAGATTCTGATTGAGCATTTGTTTAATTTTTCAACAACGGTAAGCATTGTGATCAATTTTATCGGAGGATTTTATTTTATGTATCTCATGTTGACATCACGCAGAAAAATATGATAACATTTAAAAACATACAAAAAAAATACGGAGACAAGATCGTACTTGATAATTTGTCTGACACTATTGCAAAAGGTAAGATCACATCACTGATCGGACCCAATGGCGCAGGAAAAAGTACCCTTCTGTCGATTATTAGCCGTCTCATTGTGCAGGATTCTGGCTCTGTAAGTGTGTTTGACAAAGAGCTTACAGCCTACAAAAATAATGAGCTGGCAAAAAAACTGTCTATACTCAAACAATCCAACCATCTCGAACTGAAACTCACAGTTAAAGAACTGGTTTCGTTTGGCAGGTTTCCGTATTCCAAAGGCAGGCTCAATGCAACTGATGAAGAAAAGATAGCTACGGCACTTGCTTTTTCTGAACTTGAAGAGTTGAAAGATACATATATAGATGAATTAAGCGGAGGTCAGCGGCAACGAGCGTTTTTGGCCATGATTATAGCTCAGGATACAGAATATATTCTATTAGATGAACCGCTCAATAATTTAGATATGAAACATGCGGTTCAGGTAATGAAAACATTAAGACGTCTGGTAGATGAACTGCAAAAAACAGTAGTCATTGTCATCCATGAAATCAATTTTGCTTCTGGTTACTCTGATTTTATTATAGCCATGAAAAATGGTCGTATTCTATACCATGAAGAAACCAGTGAGATGATTACAGCTGAAAAATTAGCAGATATATTCGATATAGAGTTTGACATCATTGAAAAAAATAAAAAGAAAATTTGTAATTATTTTAACCTATAAACCTTTCAGTATATGAAAAATATTTTAAGAATTACCTCAATGGTAGTATTGGTAACTTTTATGAGTTGCAATAAAAAAACAGAAGAGCAAAAAGCGGCAGATGCTTCTTCTGAAACAATAGAAATAACCGATCAGCTTGGTACAACTAAAGTGGTTAAAAATCCAAAGACCGTAGTCGTTTTTGATATCGGATCTTTGGAAACACTGGATCAATTGGGGATTAAAGTAGCCGGAGTAGCAAAAGACAATCTTCCGGATTATTTGTCAAAATATAAAAATGACAGCAGTATTGAAAATGTAGGAACTTTAAAGGAACCTAATTATGAAAAAATCAACGCTTTGAATCCGGATTTGATTATCATTTCTGCACGTTTACAATCCGCTTATCCTGAACTGTCCAAAATTGCTCCAACTGTTTATATGGCTGTAGATAATAAAGACTATATAGGCTCTTTTGAAGCAAATGCTACTAAATTAGGACAGATATTCGGTAAAGAGGCAGACATAAAAACGGCTGTTGAAGCCATAAAAAATAAAATTGCCGAGGCACAGCAAAATCTGGTTGCTAAACCTGAAAAAGCACTTATTGTATTGCATAATAATGGGAAATTCAGTGCATACGGAAAAGGATCCCGTTTTGGATTCATTCATGATGTATTGCCTTTGGAGCCAGCTGTAAAAGATATTGAGGTTTCTACGCACGGTCAAAAAGTGTCTAACGAATTTATTGCAGAGGCCAATCCGGATATTCTCTTCATCATCGACAGAAATGCGGCGGTAACCGATAAGGGAGCTGATAAAAAAGATATTGAAAATGTACTCATACAGAAAACGAATGCCTATAAAAACGGTAAAATTGTATATCTTGATCCTCAGGTATGGTACTTGTCAGGTGGAGGCTTACTTTCAACAAATAAAATGATTGACGAAATCGTAACAGCTGTAAAATAGTCAGAAATAAGAACAAAAAATCATGGAAGTAGCAAGAGCCTTATTTCACTTAAAGAAAAGAGAATTTATAACACCTAATTTTATCCGCATTACTTTATCCGGTGCACCGGAAGATGTATCGAAATTAGAAGCCTGTACTATTGGTGTCAATAATAAAATATTCATTCCTCCCTCAGGTGTAGATACGGTGTATTTTCCTGAATTTGATGAGGAAAAAAAGGAATGGCTGGAACAGGATCCTTCTGTTAAGCCTTTGGTACGCACCTATACACATCGCGGAATAGATGTAATTAATAATGAAATTATTATTGATTTTGTCAATCATGGAGAAACCGGACCGGCTTCAAGCTGGGCCCTGAATGCAGCTGTAGGCGATCCGTTGGGAGTTGCTATGAAACTCGGAAGTTCTGCCTTGTATCCGGAGGTTGACTGGTATTTTTTAATCGGAGATGCTACAGCTATTCCGGTATTGGGAGCCATTATGGAATCGCTGCCAAAAGATAAACAAGGAACCTGTATTTTGGAAGTGCCTACGGAAGCTGATATTCAGAAATTAGAAATGCCAGAGAATTTTAATATTGAATGGATTGTTAATCCGCATCCGGAAAAGGGGAGTAACCTGGCTGATGTAGCCCGACAGGTAAGCATACCAGACAGTACCCGGTTTGCCTATGTAGCAGCAGAATTCTCTTCTGTAAAAGAATTGAGAACGTATTTCAGAAAAGAACTCCAATGGACCAAAGAGGAACTTTATGCCTACTCATATTGGAAAGCCGGAGTAGCAGAAGATAAATCAGTTACTGACAGACAGCAGGAAAAAAATGCTGTTTAAAAAAAGAAACGGGACGTTGTCCCGTTTTTTTTTATAAGGAAATTTTCACTCTATAGCCTTCATAGGTTCGGATATTAAAAACCGTTCCGTCTTCAAAAATCAGATATTGACCTTTAATACCAATCAGTTTACCAGTAAACACAGCTGTTTTTTCTAAATTGAGACTGCTCACTTTTTGAGGGTAGTACAACACAGGATAATGCATTTCATAAAACAATGTGGCATCAGTTGTAAAATAGGGTAATACTTCTTCCGGAAGTCTGCTTTTGACCGAATTTTTTATTTCCTGAAGATCGGTAGCTATTACTTCGTTTTTCAACATCTTTTGCCAGCTTGTTTTATCTGTAAACAGATTTTTCAGATGCACCTCTGTAATACCGGCCAGATAGCGGTTGGGTACTTCTACAATAGAGATTGCACTACTTGCTCCCTGATCAATCCAACGCGTGGGAATCTGTGTTTTTCGGGTAACGCCTACCTTAATATCACTGGAAGCAGCCAGATAGACGACATGAGGTTGCAATTGAACCTTTTTTTCGTAGATGAGATCACGGTCTTCAATATCTAAATGTGCGGTACTCAGTTCGGGTCTCATAATCCAATCGCCAACTGCCGGACTTGACATAAAGCAATCATAACAAAAACCCTGTCTGAAAATTTTTTTTTGTTTTCCACAGTTCAGACATTCATATCCCGTATGTTGTATTTCTATTTGTTTATTGAGTAATTGATTGTAATTTAAAACATCCTGTTGAAAGATTCCGAAATACTGAATCGGATTTCCTAATTCTGTTTGCATTTTTTTTAATAGTCCTTCAAATTGCATTATCTTATGATGTTTTTTAGTTTTAACCAAGTAAAATTAATACTTTTAAAAATAATTATAAATTTGAATTTTAGTAAATTTATCCCGCAAAGTTTATACACCTATGGCATTAACTATCATAAACTCCATTGCTTCCTGGATCCTGAAAAAAAGAATTCACCAGATTGAACTCTTTCAGAAGTTTCCCAATGAAGTACAAAATGAATTATTGTTAAATTTAATTGCCGTAGCCCAAAACACGGAGTTTGGAAAAAAATATGATTTTTCAACTCTGTATAATTATGAGCGATTTGCAGAACGGGTTCCAATCTCTACCTATGAACAGTTTGAACCACTGATAGAAAGAGCCAGAAAAGGGGAACAGAATGTTTTTTGGAATACACCTATCAAATGGTTTGCTAAATCCAGCGGAACCACCAATGCGAAAAGTAAATTTATTCCGGTAAGCAACGAAGCCTTAGAAAATTGCCATTTCAAGGCTGGAAAAGATATGTTATGCTTATATTTGAATAATAATGAAGACTCGCAACTGTTTACCGGAAAAAGTCTTCGTTTGGGTGGCAGCAAGCAGCTGTATGAAGATAACAATACGTTCTTTGGAGATTTGTCAGCTATTATCATAGATAATCTCCCATTTTGGGCAGAATACAGTTCCACACCGAGTAACAAGGTTTCCTTGATGAGTGAATGGAATGAAAAGATGCAGGCCATTGTAGAGGAGACAAAAAACATAAATGTCACCAGTTTTGCAGGAGTACCTTCGTGGATGATGGTGTTATTTAACAATGTACTCAATGAAACAGGTACAGACAATTTGTTAGAAGTGTGGCCTAATGCAGAAGTTTATTTTCACGGTGGAGTAAGTTTTGAGCCTTACCGGGAACAATATAAAAAAATGTTTCCGAGTGATCTTTTTAAATACTATGAAATCTATAATGCTTCAGAAGGATTTTTCGGGATTCAGGATTTAAATAATTCTTCTGATTTATTACTGATGTTGGATTATGGTGTTTTTTACGAATTCATTCCCATGGATGTTTTTGGTACTTCCAAACAAAAGGCAATTCCATTGTCAGAAGTACAACTTAATAAAAATTATGCTTTAGTGATAACCACTAATTCAGGATTATGGCGTTATCTGATAGGGGATACGGTAAGGTTTACTTCTTTATATCCTTATCGCATTCGTATTACAGGCAGAACAAAGCATCATATCAATGTTTTCGGAGAAGAGCTGATGATTGAGAATACGGATAAGGCAATTGCTAAAACATGTGAGACTTTTAATGTTGAACTTGTCGAATACACAGTAGCCCCGGTGTTTATGAAAGATCGTGAAAAAGGAGCGCATGAATGGATCATCGAATTTAGAAAAGATCCGATAAATATCGAAGAATTTGCTGAAACACTCGATAAAAATATTCAGGCTATCAATTCAGATTATGAAGCAAAGCGATATAATAATATGACCTTAAATCCGTTAGTTTTAAATATAGCCAGACACGGACTTTTCCATGATTGGCTCAGTAAAAAAGACAAACTGGGCGGACAGAATAAAATACCTCGCTTGTCTAATGACCGTGAGTATGTAGAACAACTATTAGAATTAAATAAAAATTAAATTATGAGTGAACAACAGCCGGCGAATATTAATTATCGCTTAATTAGTATTAACACAGAAGATTTTAATGCAGCAGATATCAGTCAGGAAAATGGGACTTTAGACCTGAATTTTGATTTTCAGTTTGGTGTTAATAATGAGAAAAAATTTATCAAAGCTATTTCTAAATTTGTTTTTCAATTGGAAAAACAGGAAGTTTTGAAAATCGCGGTTTCTTGTGAATTTGAGTTTGAACCAGCAGGTTGGCAGTTTTTTGTTAAGGGAGACCAATTGATTTTACCAAAAGGTTTACTCGAACAATTAGCGTTTTTTACCATGAATACAGCGCGTGGTGTATTGCATGCAAAAACAGAAGGTATGAAACATAACAAACTGGTTATTCCAATGATCAACGGAGAATTTATCAAAGAAGATTTAGCGATTCCGTTAAACGCTCAGGTAAATTAATTGATGGAAAAAATGATAAAAAAAGCCTCGCATTGCGAGGCTTTTTTTTATTTGCTTAAATACATTTTTCTTCTGGAGTATAAATCATAGAAAGCATCATCTTTGAGACTGTCTATGAATAATATACTTTCGCCTGTAGATTTCATTTCCGGTCCTAAAGCTTTATTTACTTTAGGGAATTTATTAAAAGAGAAAACAGGTTGTTTGATCGCAAATCCGTTTAATTGCGGATTAAAGGTAAAGTCTGTGACTTTCTTTTCGCCCAGCATTATCTTGGTAGCATAGTTTACATAAGGTTCACCATAGGCTTTAGCAATAAAAGGCACAGTACGTGACGCACGCGGATTGGCTTCAATAATATACACCGTATCATCTTTTATCGCAAATTGTATATTGATCAGACCTACTGTTTTTAGAGCTACGGCAATCTTCTTAGTGTGATCCTTTATCTGCTGGATGACAAATTCACCTAAATTGAAAGGAGGTAATGTAGCATTACTGTCTCCTGAGTGTACACCACAAGGTTCTATATGTTCCATAATACCTATGATATAAACATTTTCCCCGTCACAGATAGCATCCGCCTCCGCTTCAATAGCACCCGCAAGATAATGATCTAACAAGAGTTTATTACCCGGAATTGTACGCAACAAATCAATTACGTGTTCTTCCAGTTCTTTTTTATTGATAACAATTTTCATTCCCTGACCACCCAATACATACGAAGGTCTCACCAATAAAGGGAAATCGAGTTCGTCTGCCAGAGCAGAAGCTTCATCGGCTGTCTGAGCAATTCCGAATTGAGGGAACGGAATGTTCAACTGAGTAAGCAGTTCTGAAAAACGACCTCTGTCTTCTGCAAGATCAAGTGCTTCAAAGCTTGTACCGATAATTTTAATACCATACTTGTCGAGTTTTTCTGCGAGTTTTAATGCGGTCTGACCTCCAAGCTGTACAATAACACCTTCCGGTTTTTCATGTTGAATGATATCATAAATATGTTCCCAGAAAACCGGTTCAAAATATAATTTGTCTGCCGTGTCAAAATCTGTAGAAACCGTTTCAGGATTACAGTTAATCATAATGGTTTCATATCCACATTCTTTTGCTGCCAATACACCGTGTACGCAGGAGTAATCAAATTCTATTCCCTGTCCGATACGGTTTGGACCTGATCCAAGAACTACTATTTTCTTTCTATCGCTTCTTACACTTTCATTGGAAGTATAAACAGTTCCATCCGGTTTTTTTATTTCTTCCTCAAAAGTAGAGTAGTAGTAAGGAGTTTGTGCTACGAATTCAGCTGCGCACGTATCTACCAGTTTAAATACACGGTTGATGTTCATACGATCACGCAATTCATGTACTTTACTCTCCAGTGTATTCAGCATATGAGCGATCTGTCTGTCCGCAAATCCACGTTGTTTTGCTTCGAGTAAAAGTTCCTTTGGAAGGCTTTCAATGCTGTATTTTGATATTTCCTGTTCCAAAGCATATAATTCTTCATATTGCTTCAGGAACCACATATCTATTTTGGTGATCTCATGGATACGGCTTAGCGGAATTCCCAATGCAATGGCATCATAGATGACAAATACACGGTCCCAGCTTGCATACGTAAGCTTTTCAATGATCTGATCGTAATTGGTGTATCCTTTTCCGTCTGCTCCTAAACCATTTCGCTTAATCTCCAGAGATTGTGTAGCTTTATGTAATGCTTCCTGAAAAGAACGGCCGATACCCATTACTTCTCCGACTGATTTCATCTGCAGACCCAATGTTCTGTCTGCACCTTCGAACTTGTCAAAATTCCATCGTGGTATTTTCACAATTACATAATCAAGCGTCGGTTCAAAGAGAGCAGAAGTAGATTTTGTAATTTGATTTTGTAATTCATCGAGTGAATATCCCAAAGCAAGTTTTGTCGCTATTTTTGCAATCGGGTATCCTGTAGCTTTAGAAGCCAGTGCAGATGATCTGGAAACACGCGGATTGATCTCAATGGCAACAATATCTTCGTTTTCATCCGGTGAAACGGCAAACTGAACGTTACATCCTCCTGAAAAATTACCGATACTGCGCATCATCAGGATGGCCATATCACGTAGTTTTTGGAATGTTCTGTCCGATAAAGTCATAGCTGGTGCCACGGTAATACTGTCGCCTGTATGAATACCCATCGGGTCCATATTTTCTATGGTACAGATGATGACTACATTATCATTCTTATCGCGTAACAGTTCCAGTTCATATTCTTTCCATCCCAGTAAGGCTTTATCAATAAGTACTTCGTGTATTGGAGAAGCTTCAAGCCCCATAGTAAGCAGATTGTCAAAATCTTCCTCTTTGTGCACAAAAGCTGCTCCGGTACCTCCGAGTGTAAAGGAAGGGCGAATCACTAATGGAAAACCAAACTCCTGAGCTATTTCTTTTCCTTCTAAAAAAGAGGTTGCGGTTTTTGCCGGAGCAAATGGTACGCCAATTTTACTTAAAAGCTGTTTGAACTGTTCTCTGTCTTCTGTAATATTGATGGCATTGATGTCAACACCAATCAAGCGTACGTTGAAATCCTGCCAGATTCCTTTTTCATCTGCTTCCAGACACAGATTCAAAGCTGTTTGTCCGCCCATAGTAGGCAATACAGCATCAATATCCGGATGTGCAGTCAAAATCTCAATGATTGATTTTGTAGTCAACGGTTTCAGGTATACATGATCCGCCATAGTAGGATCCGTCATGATAGTAGCCGGATTGGAATTGATAAGGATTACTTTAATTCCTTCTTCCTTTAAAGAGCGTGCAGATTGAGATCCTGCGTAATCAAACTCACAGGCCTGACCGATGATAATGGGACCGGACCCAATAATCAAAACCGTTTTTATTGAATTATCTTTTGGCATTATTACGTTGTGTTGTTTTAATAAAAATTACGAGTTGGTAGTTTAGTAAGCTAAATATAGTTATAAAAAATGAGTATAAAAAAAGGCGTTACACGTAAAGTAACACCTTTATTTATGATGGAAACATCATTATTTTTTATGTCTTGGTTCGCAAGAAACAGTCAATTTGTGTCTTCCTTTCGCTCTTCTGCGAGCCAACACTTTTCTTCCGTTAGCACTTGCCATTCTGTCCATGAAACCATGTTTGTTTCTTCTTTTTCTTTTTGATGGTTGAAACGTTCTCTTACTCATTGCTATTATCTTTAATTCTAAATAAATTTTACAAATGTCCAGCTTTGAAAAAGACTAGTTTCAAAACCGAGTGCAAATATAGGAAACCTTTTTATTTTTACAAATCCTTTTTTGAAAAAATACATTTCTTTCCATAAAAAAGGAATGATTTGATAGAACTGGTTTTATTCCTCGTCATATTTTTTCTACATTTGCAAAGTTAAAAAATAAAACAGGAAGAATGTTTCATAAAAATATTAAAATAATTTTAGCTGCTCTTATTGTAGCAACCGCTGTTTGGCAATTTACTGAAAACAATATTGGAAACGGAATCTTTTTATTATTAATTGCAGCTATTGTAGTGCTTTTGTATTTTAAAAATGAATTTTTGATTATGGCGCTTTTCAAGTTGAGAAAGCAGGATATGGAAGGAACGAAAAAAGTTTTGGATCGCATCAAAAATCCGGAAGGCGCTTTGCTGAAAAAACAATACGGATATTATAATTACTTAAATGGTATTGTAGTGTCTCAGACCAATCTTACACAGGCAGAGAAATATTTCAGAAAGGCTGTAGAGCTTGGTTTGAATATGGATCAGGATATGGCCGTTGCAAAATTGCAGTTAGCCGGAATTGCAATGACTAAGAGAAGAAAAATAGAAGCACAAAAATTATTGGCAGAAGCTCAGAAGCTCGATAAAAACAATATGTTGAAAGAGCAGGTGAGAATGATGAAAGAACAGATGAAGAAAATATAAAAAATAAAAAAAGCGATATTATCGCTTTTTTTATTTTTTATACCCTTCTGTCGGAATCTCAATAGAGTACGTCTTTCCCGGACTTACTGTGAGATTGGTGTTCTGAAGCCACGGGTTGTGAAGTTTGAGAATTTTGTAATTAATACCCTGTTCGTTAGCAAACGTTGCCAGATCAAAAATATCATAATTCACCGGTACCGTTTTGGTTTTAATAGGACGGTACAATACATCTTTTGGTAAATCATAACCGTATTTAGAGGCATTTTGCATGATTTCTTTAAGTGCCAGTATGCGGAATACATAACGTGATGTTTCTTCATTGAGATACAGATCATAATAATCTGTAACACTTTGCGCATCCATCTGTCTTTGTACACCCGCCATACCTCTGTTATAGGCTGCAGCTACCAAAGTCCAGTTGCCAAATCTATTATAAGCACTTTTCAGATACCTGCAGGCTGCTTCTGTAGCTTTGACAACATCATAGCGTTCATCTACTGTGGAGCTCACTTCCAGATTGTATTCTTTTGCTGTTTCTGGCATAAACTGCCAGAAACCTTTAGCTCCTGCAGAAGAAGTAGCATTGGTAAGGCTGCTTTCAATAACTGCGAGGTATTTAAAATCATCCGGAATACCATTTTTTTTCAAAATAGGTTCTATGGTCGGAAAGTACCGGTTGGCTCTTTTGATGATGAGAGTAGTGGCTGAATGTAAATTAATGTTTACCGTCATTTCACGGTCTAAACGTTCTTTTACGTCAATAATTGAAAGAGGAACGCGTTCTTCACAGAAAGCCATATTATTGGGCAGATAAGCATGGTTTCTTACATCTACACTTACGTGATTGGTGCCTTCAGATGTAAATTGAAATAATAAAAGACTGGTTGATACAATACCAGTAAGCGCTAAAGTGTTTTTAATCCAGGTTGTTTTCATGTAAGCCATTTTTTTTAAGTAATTCCGGTAAATTTTCATTGATCCACTTTGCCTGTAACAATATGAGTATATGTGTTGCATTTTTCAGAATGATCGCATCTTTAATCCTGTTGACAGGGAAAATATGGTCTTTGCTTCCATGGATATGAATGATATTGGAAACCGGATGGTCGTTTGTCCATTCAATCGTATTTTTGAAAGCCCATTTTAAATAGTTGTTGGAACGGACTGTAAGGTATTTTTGATACATATCAATCCGATGAACTATTTTTTTTGAAGATACAATTTTTTTTGAAATGCGTTCAATAAAATTTATATAGCGGGTAGGGAATAAATGGTATAATTTATATTTGCGGGCGAGTTTCATCCTCCACGGAAACTCAGAAGGATCTTTGACACTGGAAATTATGACTACCTGTTGTACTTTAATCAGTTTTGCAATTTCCTGTACAATGATTCCTCCAAAAGAGACTCCTATCAAAACAGGGTTTTTGTGTTGAATAGCTTCTGCCAGTCTTTTGCAATAGTCTTTCAGGGACTCATTTTTGTTGGGCTCTAACCATTCCAGGTAGTAACATTCAAAAAAATGCGGATCAAAACGTAATTTTTCAAAAATCAAAGAATTGGCAGCCATGCCCGGCATAAAGTAGATTGCTGTTTTATTTTGAGCATTGATTGCGGTTGAATCCATTTGTAATATTCAAAAAAAAGTGGTTATTTTGTGTTCAATTTAGGTCTAAATTTAGATTTTAATTGATGATATATAAATTTCATCTAAACTTATTTGATTAAAATTTAATTTTAACCAGTAAAAATAAGATATAACTCAGTATAAATATAGAAAATTATTAATAATGGAATTTAAAAATAATGAATTATTAAGACAGTATGAATGTAAATGCGGTGATAATCAGATTATAATTGAGTATTCCATTCAGGAAAGAAAGTTGTTTTTGACAAAGTTGAACACCAACGGTTGTGAAGATGAAGAGTTGATTAATGATTTTATCAAACAGATCTTAAATAAAGCAGAGGAAAGCAAATTGCGTATTGTTCCGGTTAACTCAGGTATTGTAGGTTTCTTTAAAAAAAATCCGAGCTACAAAGAGCAATTGGCTACAGGTATAAAAATCTAACTTCAGAAAATAGAAAGCGCAGAAATTTTTCTGCGCTTTTTCTTTTTTATGAAAATACGGGTTGTTCAATAAAGTCAAATCGAACAATTCCGTCTTCATCAATTTTTGTAAGGTGTATAGGGTGTAGTGTATTTACAAGTTCCGGGTTCCATGGGGTTTTTACTTTTACATAATTTTCTGTAAAACCGTGAATATAACCTTCTTTGTTTTCACTCTCAAATAAAACGGTATGAGAACTGTTTAATTGTGCCTCATAAAAAGCCCTTCTTTTTTTTACCGACAAACCGCGCAACATTTTACTGCGTTTGGCTCTTACGTTGGCAGGAACTACACCTTCCATGATGGCAGCTTCAGTATCATCTCTTTCAGAATAAGTAAACACGTGCAGATACGAAATATCCAAATCATTCAGAAAGTGATAGGTTTCCAGAAAGAGTTCGTCTGTTTCTCCGGGAAATCCTACAATAACATCTACTCCGATACAGGCATCAGGCATTACCTCTCTGATTTTGGAAACGCGGTTCTGATAAAGTTCACGCAGATACCGGCGTTTCATTTTTTTTAGAACGGTATTACTGCCCGATTGCAGAGGAATGTGAAAATGAGGTACAAAAGTTTTGCTGGTAGCTACAAAGTCAATCGTTTCATTTTTTAATAAATTAGGTTCGATAGATGAAATTCGTAAACGCTCAATTCCTTCCACCTTGTCCAGATTTTGAACAAGTTCCAGAAAAGTATGTTCGTGTTTTTTATTGCCGAATTCACCTTTTCCGTAATCTCCGATATTTACGCCTGTCAATACAATTTCCTTTATTCCTTTAGCGGCAATTTCGCCAGCATTGCGGAGCACATTGTCCATAGTATCTGAACGTGAAATACCACGTGCTAATGGAATGGTACAATACGTACATTTATAGTCACATCCGTCCTGTACTTTTAGGAAAGCACGCGTTCTGTCTCCAATAGAATAACTGCCGACATAAAAATCAGCTTCTCCGATTTCACAGGAGTGTACTTCACCCATATCATTTTTTGACAGATCATTGATGTAATCCGTAATCTTGAATTTTTCGGTAGCACCTAATACCAGATCCACGCCATCAACAGCAGCGAGTTCTTCCGGTTTCAGCTGTGCATAACAGCCAACAGCAGCAATAAAGGCTTTATCGTTTATTTTGAGGGCCTTTTTTACAATCTGTTTAAATTGTTTATCTGCATTGTCCGTTACCGAACAGGTATTGATGACATAAATATCTGCCTTTTCTTCAAATGGTACTTTCTGAAAGCCTTCATCTGAAAAATTACGGGCAATGGTCGAGGTTTCTGAAAAATTCAGTTTACATCCCAAAGTATAAAAAGCGACTCTTTTCGTGTTTTCCATAGTAATTAGCTACTTAAGAGTAGTAATTTTGAATTATATTTACCATCTGTATGTTGATGGATCGAACTTGCAAATTTATAAACAAAAATCGGATTGATGAAATCTATAATTTATTGCCTATCATTATTTTATATTGTTTTAACATTTGTTTCCTGCCAGAAGAAAACAGCTGTTTATGATGAGTCTATGGTTTTCAGATACAATGAAAGTGGCAATATACAGACGCTTGATCCAGCTTTTGCCCGCAATATGTCTATTATATGGCCAACCAACCAATTGTTTAACGGGCTGGTGCAGCTTGACGATTCATTGCAGGTAGCTCCGGATATAGCCAAGTCATGGACGATTTCTGAAGACGGACTGGAGTATGAGTTTATATTGAGAAAAGATGTCTATTTTCACAAACACATCAATTTCGGTAAAGACAGCACCCGGTTGGTTACGGCTTATGATTTTCAATACAGTTTTGATCGTCTATTAAGCGAAAAATTGGCATCTCCGGGCACCTGGGTATTTCAGTCGGTAGAAAATTACAGAGCGGTTAATGACAGCACCTTTCATATACGTTTAAAAAGACCTTTTCCTGCTTTTATAGGATTGCTTTCAATGAAATATGCTTCTGTTGTTCCCAGAGAGATTACAGAAGACCCTGCAATAGATTTCCGTTCCCATCCGATAGGTACGGGACCTTTCTATTTTAAAATCTGGGAAGAAAACGTAAAATTAGTCTTAAGAAAAAACCAGCATTATCATGAAACAGATGCTCAGGGCAAACGATTACCTTATTTAGAGGCCGTTGCCATCTCTTTTCTACCGGATAAGCAGAGTGGTTTTTTACAGTTTATTCAGGGAAAACTGGATTTTATCTCAGGTTTAGATCCTTCATATAAAGATGAATTGCTTACACCGCAGGGTACATTACAGCCAAAATACCAACACAGTCTCAAAATGCTTACAGGGTCTTATCTCAATACGGAATATCTGGGGTTTAATATGAATAGTGCTATGGTAAAGGATAAAAAGTTGCGTATGGCTCTAAATATAGGATTTGACCGTAAGAAAATGCTTGCTTACCTCAGAAACGGTATGGGGAATGCAAAAGTAACAGGAATCATTCCGGATGGATTGCCGGGCTATAATGCTGATAAGGCAGTGCGGTTCGATCCGGTGAAGGCAAGAAAACTCATTAATGAAGTAAAGAAAACACACAAACAGCCAGTAAAGCTCACGCTTTCTACAAATGCTACTTATATTGATATTGCAGAATATCTCCAACGCGAATGGCAGAAAATAGGAGTGGACGTAACCATTGATGTAATGCCTCCTTCTACATTACGACAGTCAATTGCTACTAATAAGCTTACTTTTTTCAGAGCAAGCTGGATTGCTGATTATCCGGATGCAGAGAACTATCTCTCTTTGTTTAACAGCGCTAACTTTACACCAAACGGACCGAATTATACCCATTTTAAAAATGAACAGTTTGATCAGATGTATCAAAAATCTTTTGAAATAATTGATTTGTCTGAGAGAAAAAAACACTATGAAAAAATGGATGAGATTATTTTGAACGAAGTACCGGTAATTGTTCTGTTTTATGATAAAGTAGCCCGTTTTACACGTAAAGAAGTTATGGGGCTGGATACCAATCCGATGAATCTGTTGAATTTGAAAACCGTGTATAAACAAAAAAAATAAACGATATCTTCACAGTCGAAATTTATAATTCTATGAAATATATTGCACTTATCGGCTTCTTCTTAAGCACACTTGTTTCTTTTTCGCAAAACACTACTGAGCTTCTGACGAGACAGATCGTGAAAATTGAAAAAACAACAACCGAGAAAGCCTGGTTGGAACTTGCCAAAGAATTTGAAAAAATAGCCAAAGAAGCTCCAAAAAACTGGTATGCTCAATACTATACTTCGTATGCGTATATCGCTTTGGCAAATGCATCGGAGAAAGATAAAGATGCCTGGTGTGATAAAGCAGAAACCTATCTCAACAATGCCTTTGCTATAGAAAAGGCATCATCTGAAAACTATGTATTAAAAGCCTATTTACTCAGTGCGAGGATACAGGTAAATCCGATGATGAGAGGTGCGAGTATGGGGAAAGCCAGTAAGAAACAGTTAGATCTGGCACAAAAAGCCAATCCTGATAATCCGAGATATTATTATGTGAGAGGCATGGGGATTTATAATACGCCGGCTATATTTGGCGGCGGAAAAAAGAAGGCAAAACCCTATCTGGAAAAAGCACTTGTCAAATATAAAGAATATAAAGCCTCTTCTGCACTGTCTCCGGATTGGGGTAAAACAGAAACTAAAAAATTATTGAGTACCTATTAACATAGTGTACTCAATAAAATTTTATACAAAAGGGATTGTATTTTAGTAATACATTCTTTCTAAATGGTACGTATTTTCAATCTTTGTTTTAACTTCAACTTCCACTCCATTTTTTACCTCTTTCGTTGTAAACTCCTGAAGGCGGTGGAATGATAATTTGATCTTTTGCAGGTTCAGAATCTTATAAGTCACAGGATCCGGTACATTTTCAAAAGAAAGCACTACACTGTCACCATTTCTTACATAAGTACCTTTTAATGTCTGAGCTGATCCTGTAGTAACATTTTTCATCGTGTACACTACCGTTTTATCTGCTTTGAAATTGAACTGCATGATCAGTTTGTTCAAGGAAGGCTGATTTTCATAAGATTCGGTAACTTTGCCATCTTTGGTTGTTTTAAGATCAGTCATCTTTAAATCCCATTTACCGATTAATAAATCAACCGGTGCAGGAGTTTCTGTAGTGCTGCTGTCATCACTGCTGCAGGACAAACTGGAAAGTGTGAATACCAATAGGGCAGCCAAAGTAATTATTTTTTTCATTTTATGAGGGAATGTTAAATTTTACATTTTTTCGAAATTATAACTGAATACCGTTGTGTATGTAACTCCGTTTACAGGAACTTGCTCTGTCATTTTTAGAGACATCTTTGTATCTGCCAGATTACTCAGGGTAAACGTCTGAGGTGTTTGAGCCAAAGTGATGGTTACAGAGTTACCTGATTTTGTATAAGTACCTGTACCGCTTTGCTCAGCTTGTTGTCCTTGCTGAATTAAAAAATCAATGGTATTGTCTTCTTTAAAGTCATACTGCATGACTAATAAACCCTCTACAGATTGATCTTCTATTATTTGTGGTTCTTGCCCTTCAGCAGTCATCTCCATAGAAAACGTCTTTAAATCCCATTTACCTATTAATTTATCTTTTACCACAGGTGGATTAACTACAACAGGGCTACTGTCATCGCTACTGTCATCGCTACTGCATGAAAAAGTTGAAAAAGTTAAGGTAGTAAGTGCCAGAAGTGTAAAGATTCTTTTCATTATTTTGTGATTATGGTTAAAGTGCAAAGAAAACAAAAAACTATTAAGAAACAAATAGATAACCCTTTTTATCTCTTATGATTTTTTTAAAAATTGCTTAAAAAGATTCTGAAAAAAATGATTTTTACAGATTTATCAAAGGGTTAGACAGGATTTGGTGAGGACTTTGGAAAGGGTGGGATGAAATGTTAAAAAATAAATTGGAAGAATTCTCAACATGCACTGTATGTGATTTGCATATAATTCTCATTTTAAATGGTTAAGTTTGCAGTGATAATAATAGTTATGTCTTTTTGTTGCTATACAAAGCCATCAAACTATTTTTGAGCCATAAAATTTGACACACAGTATATGAATTACCTTTCAGTTGAAAATATATCCAAGTCTTTTGGAGCCCATACATTATTTGAAAACGTTTCTTTTGGAATTAATAAAGATCAGAAAATTGCTTTTATCGCCAAAAACGGATCGGGAAAAACATCGATTCTTAAAATAATTAACGGATTGGATACGGCAGATTCCGGGCAGGTAGTAATCAGAAAAGGCATTCGTATGGAATTTCTTTCTCAGGAACCCAATTTACAGGGAGAACTCACAATTGAAGAGAGTATCTTTGCTTCTGACAATGAAACCCTCAAAGTAATTGAGCAGTACGAAAAAGCCCTTGAAAATCCGAATGATGAAGAAGCGTATCAGAAAGCTTTTGATCGTATGGACATGCATAATGCATGGGATTTTGAAACACAGTACAAACAGATCTTATTCAAACTGAAGCTCGAAGATTTAAAACTAAAAGTAAAAAATCTTTCCGGAGGTCAGAAAAAACGTCTGGCATTGGCCATTATTCTGATTAATAAGCCCGACCTTCTGATTTTAGATGAGCCAACCAACCATCTTGATCTGGAAATGATAGAATGGCTTGAAAGCTATTTTGCAAAAGAAAATATAACCCTGTTTATGGTCACTCACGATCGTTTTTTCTTAGAGCGTGTGTGCAATGAGATTATTGAGCTCGATCACGGTAAAATCTATCAGTACAAAGGAAACTATTCTTATTATCTTCAGAAAAAGGAAGAACGGATTGCTGCTGAGAATGCTTCTATTGATAAGGCAAAAAACCTTTTTGTAAAAGAATTAGACTGGATGCGCCGTCAGCCAAAGGCACGTACAACCAAATCAAAATCGCGTCAGGACGATTTTTATGTTATCAAAGAAAAAGCACATTCCCGTAGAAAAGAACATCAGATAGAGTTGGAAATCAACATGGAACGGATGGGGAGCAAAATTGTGGAGTTACACAATGTCAGCAAAACATTTCAGGACAAAGTTATTCTCAAAAACTACAGTTACACCTTTAACAAAGGGGAACGTATCGGTATTATCGGCAAAAACGGAACAGGAAAATCTACCTTCCTCAATATACTAACACAAACAATGCCTCCTGATAGCGGAAAGGTAGTCGTAGGAGATACCATTAAGCTGGGATATTATACACAAAGTGGTATCAACCCGAAACCGGAACAAAAAGTAATTGATATCATTAAAGAATACGGAGAATACATACCTCTGACAAAAGGACGTCTGATTTCTGCAGCCCAACTGCTCGAGCGCTTCCTGTTTGACCGTAAAAAACAATATGACTTTGTAGAAAAACTCAGTGGGGGAGAACTCAAACGTTTATACCTGTGTACTGTACTCATTCAGAATCCTAATTTTCTGATACTGGATGAGCCTACAAACGATTTGGATATAGTAACGCTGAATGTACTGGAAAGTTTTCTGCTCGATTATCCGGGTTGTTTACTTGTGGTATCTCACGACCGCTATTTTATGGATAAGATTGTAGATCACTTGTTTGTTTTCAGAGGTGAAGGGGTGATAGAAGATTTTCCGGGTAATTATTCTGATTTCAGAGCCTATGAAGATTCTGTAGAACCTGCAAAAGAGGAAGTAGTAAAAGAAAAAGTAAACTGGAAAGAAAATCAGGTTAAAAAAGAAGGACTCTCTTTTAATGAGCAAAAAGAATTTCAGAAAATAGAGCGTGAGATAAAAGATCTCGAACACAAAAAAGCACAGATTGAAAAAGAGTTTTCTGATGGAAAAGTTTCAGATGCCGATTTGAATAAAAAGGCAACGGAATTGCAAAAAATTATAGAAACACTGGAACAAAAAGAAGAACGCTGGTTTGAATTATCCGCTAAAACAGAATAGACAGATGCGCTCTCAGGAGCGCATTTATTTTTTAATAAAAATCTTTTTAAGACTCATGGGACGAGAGGGGTATTGCCGTCCATGCGGAATGTTGTTAAAGATCAGAGCTGCCAGCAATAAAATAAGCACACCGCTCAAAACAGGCGACAGCATATAAAAATAACCTAATTCCCGTACAGAAGTTCCGCCGGTCACAGCGATTAAGGCTGTTGCTCCACCAGGCGGATGCAGCGTTTTCGTAATTTGCATCAAAATAATAGACAGTGAAACTGCCAAAGGTGCTGCTACCCATACCAGATCAGGCAATAGTTTTGTTATTGAGACTCCTATAAACGCTGCGATGAGATGGCCACCGATCAGATTTCTCGGTTGTGCCAGCGGACTTGAAATAACGCCGTAAATCAGTACACAGGAGGCTCCGAACGAACCAATAAGTAACGTAAGTTCAGCCGGACTGAATTTTTCATATTGTAAATAGCAGATTGTTCCCAAACCGACAAATGAACCTACAAAAGCCCAGAAATGTTCATTGAAATCAACAAGAGTTTCTTTATATAAAACGTATCTTGTTTTTCGAAAAGTTCGGTTTTTCTTTAATTTATTCATGGGAAAAGCTACTTTTTGCTGACCATTTTTTTGATCTCATTCAGTTTCATCAATGCTTCAACCGGAGTAAGCGTATTGATGTCTAAATTCAGAATTTCGTCTTTTATTTCTTCGAGCAGGGGATCATCCATATTAAAAATACTGAGCTGCAGTTCATCATTTGTTGTAAGATCAACCGGACCTTCTGATTTATGGCTTTTCTCGAGCTTTTTCAATACTTTTTGTGCTTTTTGAATGACCATTTGCGGCATTCCTGCCATCTTGGCTACATGAATCCCAAAGCTGTGTGCACTGCCTCCGGGTATAAGTTTTCGTAAAAACAGTACCGTATCTTTGAGTTCTTTTACGGAAACATTGAAATTTTTGATTCTGTGAAATTGCTCATGCATATCATTGAGTTCGTGATAATGGGTGGCAAACAGCGTTTTTGCTTTTGCCGGATGCTCATGCAAATATTCTGCAATCGCCCATGCAATAGAAATTCCGTCATAAGTTGATGTTCCTCGTCCGATCTCGTCCAGTAAAACCAAACTGCGGTCGGTAAGATTGTTCAGAATTGATGCAGTTTCATTCATTTCTACCATAAAAGTAGATTCTCCCATAGAGATATTGTCTGAAGCACCTACTCTGGTAAAGATCTTGTCTGTAATCCCCATAGTTGCGGATTTTGCAGGTACAAAACTACCCATTTGAGCCAACAATACAATGAGGGCGGTTTGTCTTAATATAGCTGATTTACCCGACATATTAGGACCGGTGATCATGATAATCTGCTGATTTTCATTGTCCAGATATACATCATTTGAGATGTAGGGAGTTCCGGGTGGCAATTGTTTTTCAATTACAGGATGGCGGCCGTCTTTAATGTCAAGAATAAAATCATCTTTAAATTCCGGACGTACATAATTATGATCAATTGCCATCTGCGTAAACGACTGAAGACAGTCAAGCTGTGCGACCAGATTGGCATTGAGTTGTACAGGCTGTATGTATTGTGCGCACCACATGATGAACTTTTCATAAAGCTCAGATTCTATTTTGTAGATGAGCTCTTCTGCCCCTAAAATTTTGGTTTCGTATTCCTTGAGCTCTTCCGTTATATAGCGTTCCGCGTTTACTAATGTCTGTTTGCGAATCCAGTTTTCAGGTACTTTGTCTTTATGGGTGTTGCGCACCTCGATATAATAGCCAAACACATTGTTAAAAGCTACTTTTAAAGAAGGAATTCCGGTATTTTTACTTTCCCGTGCTTCCAGAGCTTCCAGATATGATTTGCCAGATTGTGAAATATCGCGTAACTCATCGAGTTCTTCATTCACTCCGCGTGCAATCGCATTTCCTTTATTTAAGGCAACCGGAGCATCAGCCGTAATGGTAGCCGTAATTTTTTCGCGTAGAAGTTCACATGCATGAAGATTGTCGCCAATTATACGCAACGCTTCATTTTTACTTTTTAATGCCAGCTCTTTCATCGGAATAATGGCATCAAGAGATTCTTTGAGATAATTGATTTCGCGCGGAGAAATTTTACCTGTAGCCAGTTTAGAGATGAGTCTTTCCAAATCAGAAATTTGCTTGATCTGATATTGAAATGTATGTAGTGTTTCAGGATTCTTTTTCAGGTAATCAACTACTTCAAGGCGATGGTTGATCGCATTGATTTCCTTTAGAGGCAACGCGAGCCACCGTTTTAATAAACGTCCGCCCATAGGCGATAGGGTTTTGTCAATTACATCAAGCAGTGTCGTAGCATTGTGGTTATTACTATGGTGTAATTCCAGATTTCGTATGGTAAAACGGTCCATCCACACATAGGCATTCTCGGCAATACGCTGAATATTGGAAATATGCTGAATTTTGTTATGCTGTGTTTCTGATAGATAATACAGAATGGCTCCTGAAGAAATGATGCCTTCTGTAAGTTCTTCTATACCAAATCCTTTCAGAGAAGTGGTTTTAAAGTGCTGGGTAAGGCTCTCGTTTGCGTAATCTTCTTTGAAAATCCAGTCTTCGAGGTAAAACAAATTGAAATCGCTTCCAAAATGATGCAAAAAGTTATTCTTTGTTCCTTTTTGAACCAGTACTTCGCTGGGTTGAAAGTTTTGAAGCAGTTTATCTATATATTCTTCATTTCCTTGTGAGGTAAGAAACTCCCCGGTAGAAACATCTAAAAAAGAAATCCCGATTGTTTTTTTTCCAAAATGTAAGGCAGCAAGAAAATTATTCGTTTTTGCCTGCAATACTTCATCATTCATCGATACCCCTGGCGTCACAAGCTCTGTAACTCCGCGTTTGACAATCGTTTTTGTGGTTTTCGGATCTTCAAGCTGATCACAGATGGCTACCCTGAGACCTGCTTTTACTAATTTTGGCAGATACACATTCAGGGAGTGATGCGGAAAACCTGCCAGAGCAGTTTCGCTCGGGCTTCCGGCTCCTCTTTTAGTGAGTGTAATGCCTAAAATACCTGCCGCCCGCACTGCATCCTCACCAAATGTTTCATAAAAGTCACCTACTCTGAAAAGCAAGCACGCATCGGGATACTTATTTTTGATCTCGTTGTACTGTTTCATTAAAGGGGTTTCTTTTACTTCTTTCGGCGTTTTTACTTTAGCAGACATTTTTTTAGGGGTGTATTTTAGTTTATACAAATATAATATAGATTTCAGTAAGATAAAATCACAGCAGTGTCAGAAACAAAAATAACGAAATAAAAAAAGCCCCGCAATGCGAGGCTGATTTTATTTCCAAAGCTAAAAATTAGTTAGCTGGAGTAGCTGGAGCTGTTTCGTTAGCTGGAGTCTCAGTAGCTGGAGTTTCAGTAGCTGGAGTTTCAACTGCTGGAGCTTCCTCAACTGCTGGAGCCTCTTCAACTGCTGGAGTTTCAACTGCTGGAGTTTCTTCAACTGCTGCTTCTTTGTTAGTTTCTTTACAAGATACGAATGCTAATGAAGCAACGAATGCTAAGCTTAATGCGATTTTTTTCATTTTTTTAATTATAAAAGTTAATTATTAATTCGAAACAAAGATATGAAATTTTTGATTCGATGATAAAAATGTGATATTTTTTTTAAAAAAGATTAACATATTGATTGTTAGTGCTTTGTTTTGGTTTTTTGTTTCGGATTTACGATTTTTATTTCATCAATCAGATGTTTTGCGTCGGCAAACTTGTCAATAATGAATAAAATATATCTGCTGTCTACCATAATGTTTCTGCAAATCTCCGGATCGTAATAAATATCACTCATCGTTCCTTCCCATACGCGGTCAAAATTCAAGCCGATAAGATTTCCATAGGCATCAATGGCAGGAGAACCTGAGTTACCACCTGTAGTATGATTGGTACCGATAAAGTTTACAGGCAGTTTACCATTTTTATCTGCATAAATTCCAAAATCTTTTGCATTGTATAAATCCATTAGTTTTTGAGGAACATCAAATTCATAATCTCCGGGTACATATTTTTCCATAACGCCGTCCAGATAGGTAATATGGCTGTAAGCCACCGCATCTCTTGGTTCGTATCCTTTTACTTTTCCATAGGTCAGACGCAAAGTACTGTTGGCATCCGGGAAAATCCGAGCTTCAGGATACAGTTCCAGCTGCGCTTTCATATAGGTACGCTGCAAAGCATTGATCTGCTCATTTAACGCATCATAAGCAGGAGCGATTTTTGAAAAGTAATTGTCTCCCATTTCTTTTGCCAATATAAATCCGGCATCTTTATTGAGTTTTTTGATAACATCTTCTGCCTTTCCGTCCAATAAAGCTTTTAATTTATTATAATCAGTCAGCGCTGAGGTACTGTATACTTTTTCTGCGAGTTGTTCATAATTAATGTTTTGAATCGAAGAAGGAGTAAGTTCTTTAGGTGCTTTTTTACCATAAAGAGCAACTGCTTTTTCAAAAATACCTTTATCTACATCAGTATTCAGATCTTTATAAAGTGTTTCTAAAGAAGAGATCAGATTCGCTTTTCGATCTTTAAAAGATTGTTCGCCCCGGTTTTTGTAAACATTTTCAAGCTGGTAAAGTTGAAATCCAACCTGTAGCAGCTCATTGTTTCGCAAGGCAACTTCCTGAAAATAATCTCTTGCAAGAGCATAAGGTGTGATTTCCTTATATAGTTTTTCGAATTCCGGCAATAGATTTCCGTATTCCTTTTGTTTGTTTTTTGCAGCAGCACGCGCAGTGAAATCTTTTTCAAAAGCCTGTTTTACTTTTACAGCATCCGATTTTTTTAATCCCTGAATTTCACCAATCCATTTTTTCCATGCATTGGCAATGCTTGCATATTTAGATGCATATTGAATTTTGATAGCCGCATCCTGACGCATATAGCTGTCTGCTACTTTTAAGGAAGCATCGCGGATTTCTATTTTTGCAGGATTCAGATCATTGATAATCTGCTCTACGGCATAGGAAGGAAGATATTCCTGAGTACGTCCCGGAAAACCAAAAACCAGTGTAAAATCATTTTCTTCTACGCCGCCAATAGAAATTGGCAAGAAGTGTTTTGGGGTATAAGGTACATTGTCTTTTGAATACGCTGCCGGGCGGTTGTTTTTATCGGCATAAATACGGAAAAGTGAAAAATCTCCTGTATGTCTCGGCCATACCCAGTTATCCGTATCCGAACCAAACTTACCGATAGAAGAGGGTGGTGTTCCTACCAGACGTACGTCTTTAAAGGTTTCAGTAACAAACAATATATACTGATTTCCGTCAAAGAAAGTTTTGATTTTGTTTTCCTGCCACGATTCTTTTTTATATTCGTTTTGTACAGAAGAAATATTAGATTGAATTTTAGCATTTTTTGCCGCTTCAGTGCTCAATTCATTTACTCCTGCCAATATTTTTGACGTTACATCTTCTATTTTTATAATAAAAGTAACCGTGAGATCCGGATTGGGTAATTCTTCACTGAAGTTTTTAGCCCAAAAACCGTTGGTTAAATAATCATGCTCTACAGTAGAATGCATTTGAATTTCACCGTAACCGCAGTGATGATTGGTCAGTAACAGACCTTTAGGAGAAATAATTTCTGAAGTACATCCTCCGTCAAAATGTACAATCGCGTCTTTTAAACTGGAGTTATTGACATCATAGATGTCTGAAACAGAAATTTTCATTCCCAGATTTTTCATTTCTGTTTCGTTCATTCCTTTCAGCAAAGAAGGAATCCACATTCCGCCCTGTTGGGCAAACATAGGCAGGGAACATACTACTACTAAAATAAGTCTTAGTAATTTCATCAATTTACAACTTTATGGTTAATATTTTTTGAAAAACGGCAAGTTACAAAAAAATAGCCACTTATTGGTTCTTATGAATCATCAGGTGGCGGTGATGCATCTGAAAATTCATCTTCTTATACAATTCCTGAGCAGACATATTATGAGGCTCTACCTCGAGATACAATACTTTTAAACCTTCTTTTTTGGCGTATTCCTGTACAAAAGCAACGGCTTTTTTTCCTAAGCCTTTTCCCCGCATGCTGCCGTCAATATAGAGTTCGTCAAAAAAGGCAATGGTACCGCCAAATTCAAAACTAAACATCTTTGCAAGTATAATATACCCTACGATCTGTTGTTCGTAGGTGATGAGAAATGCATTACCTAATTCCGGATGGTCGATAAAATAGTCAAAATTTTTAGCACTTACTACCGGATCAATAGGATAGTGGTCTATAGCATAAAAATCGGTCATCAAAGCAACCGCTTTTTCGATATGCTCTTTTTGCAGGGGTAAAAATTGTACCATAAAATGTGTATATTTAAAAAAAATAAAATAATGGATTTACTATTGAATGATTTTTCGTTCGGACTTTATTTACATGAATATCTGCTTCTCATAATTGTGTTTTGCGTAATTCCTTTTATATGGAGCAGTTTTTTACTGATCAAAAATACAAATACACCGGGTATTGGGAAACTGCTTTGGTTGGTCAGCTTTCTGATTTTTCCTGTAGCAGTACCGCTTTTTTACCTTTTGAATTACTATTACCATCAAAAAAGAAGCCTGAAATCTGTCTAAAATCAAAGGTACAAAATTATTAGGTTGTTGAATGCTTAAAAACCGTTACTCAGTAACGGTTTTTTTTATATCCTCTCACGCCTTTAAAACCTTGCGTTTTTGTCATAAAAACGTGTTACAATGCTGTAACAATTTAAAAAAATAGTGTTTTATGTTTTGTTTTTTAATATAAATTAATCATTTTTACAAAATATTAACGTAAAGACATTTTTTTTACTTCTACCACTGTCTTAGTTTTTTACGAAACACGATGAAAAAAACACTTCTATGCCTGTTTACAGGCTTTGCGCTGCTCTCTGCTCATGCGCAAAAAGTCGTATGGGAAAAAACCCTTGGCGGCAAACACTCCGAGTATTTATTTGATATGGTGCCTACCGTAGATTATGGTTTTCTTTTGGCGGGGAGTTCCTTTTCAGACAAAACGGGCTCTAAAACCAGCGAAGGCCAGGGCAATCTGGACTACTGGCTCTGGAAGATGGATAAAGACGGAGAAGAAGAATGGCAAAAAAGCTTTGGTGCTTCGGGTATGGACCTGCTGCAATGCCTGATTCCTACAGGAGATGCGGGTTATCTGCTTGGCGGTACTTCCAACTCCCCAAAAGACGGCCATAAAACAGAAGCTTCACGCGGTAAAAACGACCTGTGGCTCATAAAGATTAATGCAGCCGGAGCAGAAGAATGGCAAAAGACCCTGGGAGGCTCGGGAGATGACCGTCTGGTGACGATCAAACGCCTGGCAGATGGTGGTTATATCATCGGAGCCAATACCAACTCCCCGGTATCCGGAGAAAAAAGCCAGCAACACCTTGGCGGACTCGATTTGTGGATTTTGCGACTGGACAAAAAAGGCAAGCTGCTTTGGGAAAAAACCTTTGGTGGTATCTATAATGATGAAGTCAAAACCATAGTACCGACAAAAGACGGTTTTATCATCGGTGCACAATCCAACTCACCGATCGGCGCCAACAAAGCCGTGGACACCAACGGTGGTTATGATATCTGGCTGTTGAGCCTGGATCACAACGGCAACCTGTTGCAACAACACAGCTATGGCGGAACGGCAGACGACTTTCTGACCGATCTGCTGCCTGTAGACAACGGTTATCTGCTGGCAGGAACGAGCAGTTCCGAAAGCAGCGGTACTAAAACCGTATCGGCAGAAACACAAAACGATTTCTGGACGGTACAACTCGATGCGAAAATGCAGCCGACAGACCAGAAAACCTATGACTTTAAAGGCGATGATGTACTGACCTCCGTACTATTAGATGCCGACAACAATCTGTTGCTTTCCGGTTATACGATACATCCTAAAACCCATAAAAAGAGCTATGTTTCGATCCATATCAATGCCCAAGGCGAAAAGATCTGGGAAAAAGAACTCTCTACAGACGGAGACGATCTGCTGCGCAAAGCGATCATCACCAGAGATGGCGGTTATGTCTTTGCGGGAAACTCCACGGGGAAAACCTCTGCGCTTAAAAAGGGCTATCAGGGCAGAAACGACTACTGGATTGTAAAGCTCAACACCAAAGAAAAAACCAAAACTCCGGAGATACAGATCGAAGCCTTTCCAAACCCAACCGAAGGGTTTACCAATGTGGTGATCAACCATGAATACGAAGAAGGTCAAATGATTTTATCGGATCTGAGTGGCAAGATACTGCATACAGCACCTTTGCAATACGATATGATTGCAGTAGATCTGAGCGGATATCCTCAGGGAGTTTACATCATCAACATCAAAACCAACATCATCAATCGTTCGGTTAAAGTCATTAAAAAATAAAACAATATGAAAAATATATACGCCTTGTTATACCTGTGGCTACTTCCTTTTACAGGGATTGCTCAAACAACTGATTCCGGAATACAGACCATTAATGCAGCAGACTTTCCTGTAGCATTGTATTCCGGGATTCCGGAAATAAGCATCCCTTTGGCAACACTGCCCACAGCCAATAAAGATTTTAATGTCAACCTTGATTTACAATACAATCTGTATGCGAGTACATCCAACTATTTTTCTGTTCGCCAGATTGGTGATGCCTGGTCGTTAGATTTTCTGGGTTCTATCAGCATCACTCAGGGAAAACAGCAAATGGGCGGTGTAGGATCTCCGTATATAACGGATGAAGAATATTACCGCAATATTTTTGGTATTGTTCCCACTACTCCTGTGGTAGAGGGAATCTGTACATATAATTACAATGTTTTCGGGCTGAACGGAAAATTTACTATTGACAAACACGGTAATGCTTTTAAAGTAAAAATTATTGAACAAAATGATTATGCTGATATACAACTTAATTATAGCAGCAGTCAGTTCGATGATAATATGTATGATTTTCGGCTTCTTTCCTTTACCATAACAGATAAAAACGGCTTTCAGTATTTTTTTGAAAACGCAGATGCGGTGGTCAAAAAATTTACCTACCCTTCTAACACTACTGTACTGGTTAAAACCCTGTTTCATCTGTCGCGCGTAATTGACCCAAACAATGTACCATTACTTACCTATACCTATAGCGGTACAGATCCACAAAATCCGGTCAACAATCAAGCGGTCAACAGAGAATTCGCATCTTTACTGCTTCACAAAACGGGAACTTTAGAGTTAAGTTCACCTAATGCTTCTATGCGGACACTGACCGTAAAAAACCTCAGAGAAGAACGCGTTCACACTTTTGAATTCCGTTTTCAGCAATACAACAGTCCAAAGTTGTTGTTAACCAATGTGCGGATGTTTAACAAAGATCTGACCGCATCTAATGAATATAAAATCCGTTACAAATATTATGCAGAAGCCTTAAATGATAGTGATGTCTTTGGTTTTTCAGTCAAAGGATGTAATCCGGATTACCGGTTAAAAGAAGATCTGATTTTTGATAACCGTGCCCTTGAAAAAATCATTTCACCTTCAGGAGGATGTACCTATTATGAATTTGAACCCAACACAGCAGGATGGGGCGTTAAATCCACTTTTGAATCACTGAATCCAGGAGGCGGATTGTATGAGTCTACCTTGTACAACATTCGCAGAATGAATCCGGAAAACTATACCTATGAAGAGATTCCCTTAACGTATAACACAGCTTTTAACGGTTATCTGGTTGATCTCACTCCGTATGTACCCTATACCAATGCGTATGATCAGTTTATGTATGTAGATTACAAAGCAAATACGGTAGTTACCGATCCCGGAGGGCTCACCGATCCGAACGGAAATGTTTCACCGGGGCAAAGCCATTTGCCTACTCTAAAGGTGTATCGTTATGCTACCATTCCGGTTTGGGGAGCGCCTACAACTATTCCAATGAATACTTGTTTTCCGGGTTATCGATTATCTAAATTGGAAAGTACCACCAAGTTTTTTCTTGAAATAGAACCGCAATATCAGAGTTCCTATAGCTATATCAAAGCACGCTATCAAAAATTCAAAGAAACCGCTGCACTTAAATACTACCGCTATACAGCCGGTCCGCGTATCAAAACCATAAAAAATTTTACCCAGGAAGTCAATTCCATCAACCAGCAGGAATTTCTGGCACATGAAGTCCGTTATCGTTATGATGAATTTGGAAAATCAAATACCAGTAGCGGTTTTAGCCGTTATACCGATTTTGACAATCCGAATGCCAATCAGGAACAACTACGATTACATAACTATACCGATCTGACTCTGTATAAAAATGTTACAGTAGAAACCCAGGGTATCGGTAAAATAGAATATGAGTTTGAAAAGATTGACCCTTCCCAAGCTGGTGTTGCTTCGGTACTGCCAGAAAATGCGTTTATCAATAAACTGACCAAATCCATAAAGAAATACAACACCTCTGGTGCTCTTACTGAAGAAATGCGTATAGACCGCGAATACAAAGCCTATGTATATGAACCCAACCGTAAAATAAGCAGACAGCCTATTGTATATAAAGAAAACAACTATTCAGTAGTTCATAATCCCGGTGTATCGAATGGAAAAATAGCGACCATAACTACATCGGTTTACGATACCATAACCCGTAATCTGAGCAGTCGTCAAATCACCGACCTGCAGCAGGGTGAACATTTTGAAGAGCGCTATAGCTATGAAAAATACCATAAAATGTACCGTACCAAAGAAGTATTAAAATACAAAAACGGGGATTTGCTCAACCGCAGTTCGTTTACCTATACACCTGAAAACGGGAATCCGCAGCTGTATCAGCTGCGCAAAAGTGAAGTAGCCAAAGACGACCGTCCGTTGGAAACCGAACAGGAAATCACGCGCTATGATGCGTATGGCAACGTCTTGGAATACCGTACCAAAGAAGGTCTTTACGTTTCACAGATCTGGGGATACCATGATACCAAAATCGTATGTGAGCTTAAAAACATCCGTTATCAAGACATCGATGCGGGTATAATAGCGGGCATTCACTATCAGACCAACCTTACCGACAACAGTTATAACGAAAACTACATCCGTACACAATATCAGATCCTGCGTCAGGCGCATCCGCAGAGCATGGTAACGTCCTATACCTACCGTCCGATGATCGGCATGAGCAGCCTGACCGATACCAACGGACGCACCGAATACTACGAATACGATAAATTTAACCGCCTCTCAGTCGTCAAAGACCATGACGGAAACCGGTTAAAAGCGTATGAATACCATTATAAAAACTAAAGGCCATGCAACAGCTAAAAACACTTATCTACAGCCTGCTGCTTTTGAGCAGCCTTGGCAATCTGTA
>Ga0308157_10000432_pt1 | contig 142852 bp, 126 predicted proteins | sample PhyBR1_FD_201035 | JGI IMG/M metagenome (GOLD analysis project Ga0308157, IMG submission 201035) | Phyllosphere microbial communities from UC Gill Tract Community Farm, Albany, California, United States - DLSLB.R1 | ecosystem: Host-associated > Plants > Phyllosphere > Unclassified | place... | reverse complement strand
TTATAAAAAGCCTGTTCTGGTGCAAAATGCAATACTTTCTTTGGAGCAGTGAAAAAATCCGTTTGCTCGTTCAAATACAACCATAACAAACGGTGTCTCTCCAATGAAAGCGTACTTGGCGAAAGTACATTATTTCGTTGTGTTTCGTATCCATAAGGCAACATCGATTTGAAACTTTTCCCGTCAATAGGGTCGGTGAATTTGTCTCCCTTTAATGAAAATGCAATAATAGGACGAGCTAAATAACTTAGCCGAATAAGCAGTGGGCGAGGAATAGTATTAAGTACTAATTTGAAAAGTTTTTTCATGTTTGTTACGCAGTGATTCGCAAAAAAAAGTTTTTTATTTTTCTTAAATGACCTTAAATGCCTTATATGGTTAAGCAATTAATCAAACCATATAAGGCATTTAAGGTCATTTAAGTATAGTGTTTAAAGTACTAATGGCACTTTTCTAAATTCATCTTCTTCGTTGCTCACGATTCCCAATGCTTTGTAGATATAATAGAAAGTCGATAAAATCTCAGGTTTTCCGTCGATGATAGCAACGTCATGTTCAAAATGAGCAGATGGTTTTCCGTCAGCGGTGGTGATTGTCCAACCGTCTTTGTGCTGTTTGATGTTTTTGGTTCCCATATTAATCATCGGTTCGATGGCAACTACCATTCCTTCGATTAAAAGTTTACCGCGACCTTTTTTACCATAGTTTGGCATTTCAGGATCTTCGTGCATTTTTTGTCCAACACCGTGTCCGACCAATTCGCGAACCACACCATAACCGTGCGCTTCCGTATATTTTTGAATAGCGTTTCCAACATCTTCAACACGGTTTCCAACACGTAATTCGCGGATTCCAACGTACAATGATTCTTTGGTAACCTGAAGTAATTTTTTAGTTTCTGGAGCGACTTCGCCAATTTCAAAAGAATAAGCGTGGTCTCCGTGAAAGCCATTTTTGAAAGCACCACAATCTACCGAAATCACATCACCACTTTCCAATGGTTTGTTGTTTGGGATTCCGTGTACAACTTGTGAATTTGGACTCATGCATAATGAATTTGGAAATCCATAAAGTCCTAAGAAACTAGGAACAGCGCCGTGGTCACGAATGAATTCTTCGGCTCTTTTGTCTAGGTATAATGTGGTAACTCCTTCTTTAATTTCAGAAGCAATCATTCCTAATGTTTTCGATACGATTAAGGCACTTTCGCGCATTAATTCTATTTCCTCGCGGGTTTTTTGAATAATCATGTTTTCAAATTTTCAGAGTGCAAAAATACACTTTTAAAATTATTTAATTTGGATTTGCAATAATTTTAAAAAGTAGTGAATTTGACACATAATATCTGTTTTCTAAATTGATTTCAGCCAATCTAGCACTAACGGAATTATTTTCTCTGGTATTAATCAAAAACAAAGAACTTTCACCAAAAGAAAACAAACGTTCCTCAGATTCCAGCATGGTTTTATTGTCTTTGGATAGCGCTTTTACTAGTTGAAGCTGTTTCTGTAAGGATAAAATTTCTGTTTTTTGAGCGGTGATTTTGTTGCTAATTTGTACTTTTTCTAATCCTAAAGTGTATTGTGATTCTTGAATTTTAAACTTTGTCAACTGTAGTTTGCCACGTTCTTTTCTTAAAAATAATGGAAATGAAAAGTCAACTCCGATTTTGTAATCATCATTGTTAAACTGGTTGAGATAATTCGATTCCGTTAAATAAGAATAGCCCAAATTAATTTTCGGAAGCAACTCATTAGCGTTTAATTTTCTTTCGACATCCAGAATATCGATTTTATTTTGAAGTGCATTTATCTTTGGATGTGTGTCTAAATTAAAATTTTCATCGCTAAGATTATTGGTTTGCAAGGTCACTTGAATGGTGTTTTCTAAGTTTGCTTCGGGTATCAAATCATCCGAAACTTCCATAGGGACTGCATTTTCTAACCACAAAAAATTAGACAATTCTAGTTTTGCTTTAGTAAGTTTTAGCTTGGAATCCTCTAAACTCAAAAGCCTGTTTTTTACATTAATTCCAGCTTCGACACTATCAATTGCAGGTTTGTCACCATGTTTGATTAATGCGAGAATTCCATCGTATCTGGACTGGGCATTTTTACTGTAGTTTTGATACAATTGGACTTCATCATAATTTTTTTTCCAATTAAAATAAGCGACAGAAGCATCGTAAAGAATAGAAGCCGCTTCAAGTTGAATTTCCGATTTTGTGAGTTCAATTTGCATTTTTGCTTTGCGCAAATCAGACATTCTTTTGTTAATCCACAATCCTTGCCCAACGGGAATACTAATTCCTAAAGACGTTAAACCATCAGTTGGAGTAGTGTGTTCTGGGTTTAAGTAATAACCATCATTGTTTTCAAAACCTGCTTTTACTTCGATACCGTACCAGGTTGGGATTTTGAAACTGCTATTCAAAAGTGAATAATATTCTTTGCCTTTAAATTGTTTTTCGGCATAATCCAATTCCAGCTTTGGGTCAAAAGCGCCACGGGCCATCATCAAATCGGCTTGCGCTTTATTGAGTTCCAATTGTGCGTTTTTCACCAACGGATGGTATTTTTTTACAAATCCTAAGTACTCATTATAGCTGAGTTCCTTTGAAATGGTTTGTTGTCCATTTACACCAATTGTAAATAATAAAATTAGGTACAAAAGTTTTTTCATTATTTTTTCTCTTTTGATGTTTTCGTTTCTTGTTTGTAGTAATTCGGAGGAAATCCATTTAGAACTCGCCAAATCTCAAACCAAATAGGCACGTTGTCTAACAAAGCCAATGTTTGTGCACCAGAACCAATACTCAGTTCTTTCGGCCATTTTGCTTCATCTTTGTCGGGAGCAATTAAGACTCTGTATTTTCCGTTAGGGCTAATGAAATTTTCGATGGCAACAATTTTTCCACCAAAAGTTCCATACGAAACATCAGGCCATCCTGAGAATACAATGGTTGGCCATCCGTCAAACCAAACTCTTATTTTTTCTCCTTTGTGAATTAACGGCAAATCAATTGGGGCAACATAGGTTTCAACAGCAATTTCATAATTAGAAGGCATTATGGTTGCAATTGCAGTTCCTTCTTTTATAGTTTCACCAATTCCAGATTGCAAAGCTCGGTTGATATATCCATTTTGAGCCGCTTTAATATAGTACATGTGGTTACGAATGCTGTAGTTGGCATGTTGATTCTCTAATTTATTAACCTGTGCTTTTGCATCGTATTGACTGCTAAGTGCTGTAAATTTGTCGCTTTGTGATTTTGAAACTTTTTCAGAATACTCGGCATTGATTCGGCTTATTTCAACTTTAGCATTTATCAAATCATTTTTACTGCTTAATAATTTATTTTCCTGATTGATAATTTTTGCTTCGACATCCTGAAGTTTCAATCTTTTTTCTTCAACGTCTGTAAGTGGTTTTAAGCCTTCTTTATTAAGTTGAATAGCACGGTTAAACTGAGTATTTGCAATTTTTAATTGAGTGTGTGCCGCTACCAAATCGATACTGTCACTTTTTATTTTTAATCGGGACTGTTTGATTTTGTTTTCTGCCTGTTCTAATTTTAGTCTCTTTTCGGATTCAATTGCTTTTAATTGATTTTCCAGGCTAACTACTTTTGATTCGTATGATTCTACGGCATTCTTCTTAGCATCTACTTGGCTTTTGGTGTTTTCGACCAAGTTTGGATCCATGTAATCCTCTTTTATTTCAGAAATGAATAAAATGGTATCGCCTTTTTTTACATAATCACCTTCCTGTACGTACCACTTTTCGATTCGACCCGAAATGATACTTTGTATCGTCTGTGGTCTTTGGTTGGGTTTAAGCGTTGTGACAGCTCCTGAACCTGAGATATTTTGGGTCCAAGGCAAAAACAACATCGCTATTACGAGTATTGAAATACCGAGAATGATTTTATTTAAAATTTTGTAATGCGTTTTATTTTCAAGCGTTTGAATGGTTTTAAATTGCCCTAATTCTTGCTTTGGTTTGTTGTTGTTTGAAATATTCAGCATTTTTTTATTTTTTTAAGTCTGAAATTATTTTACCATCTTCCATCGTAATGATGCGATTGCTTTTTGTTTTCCAATAGGGGTTTTTAGACGAAACGACTATAGTCCAATTGTGCTCTTTTGAAGTTAAAAAGTCAATGATTTCGTTAGCTACATTTTCATCCATTGTATCGGTCGGGTCTTCATAAAAAAGAATCTTTGGTTTGTGAATGATACTTCGGGCCAATAATATTTTTTTGACATTCGATGTAGTAAGTTGTTTGGCTTCTGGTGAGATTGTGGTTTCTAAACCATTGGGCAATGATTTGATTAAATTTTTCATGTCTAATCCATTGATAACCCATTTTAAATCCTCAGTAGTGATGTTTTTATCATTAAAAGTTATGTTTTCTAAAATTGTTCCTTCAAACGGTGTTTCTCCATTAATGATGCTGCCAATTTGAGAGCGGTATTGTTTTAGATTTATCTTTTTAAAAGTATCATCATTAATGTAAAATGAACCTGCTGTATGTTGCAATAATCCAGAAAGTACCCGTATCAATGTGGTTTTTCCAGAACCATTTTTTCCATCTAAAAAAATGTGTTCACCCTGATCAATTTTTAAGTTAATCATGCTTAACGTCTTTTGTTTCGAATCTGGAAATCTAAACATCAAATTGTCTGTTTCTAAAGTAATATTGGTATAGAGATTATCGTAAGAATCTGCAGTTTCATCTTCTAAATCCATGTCGGTTACTTGTCCAATTTTTTCTGTAGCGGTTAATACGTCATAAAATGTTTCTAGCCCAAGAACGATTTTTTCTACCGAAGATATTACCAATAAAATAATGATTTCGGCAGCGACAAACTGACCAATATTCATTTCCTGAGAAAGAACTAAATACCCTCCAACTGAGAGCAGTGTTGCGGTTATTAATATCTTAAAACCAATTAACTGGATAAATTGTCTTTTGATAACATTAAAGTGTTTTTCTCTATAGTTCAAATAACCAGTTACAATTTTGTCGTTTTTTTGTAAAGCATAATTGTAATTCAAATCGCTTCTAAAACTATAATTGTTTCGGGCAACTTCCTGCAGCCAGCCAGCTACTTTGTATTTGAATTTAGATTCTTGTAAACTGGTTTCCATTCCTGAATTATAGGAGAATTTGAATATGAAATACAATAAAAAGAACAACAGTATTCCAAAAACGATAAAAAACGGATGATATAATGACAAGAGTATAATTCCGAATGCAATTTGTAATAGCGCAGCCGAAAAATCTATCAATAATTTTGAAGTTCCTTTTTGAATTGTTAAAGTGTCAAAAAAGCGGTTGGCAATTTCGGGAGGATAAGAATTATATAAGGCTTCAAATCTAACTTTAGGAAGCCTCGTTGCAAATTCAAATGAAGAGCGAACAAATATTTTTTGCTGCAAATTCTCCGTAATTCGCAATTGCATCAAAGACAATAGTCCAACAAGAGCAACACCAATGAGAACTATAATTATTAAAACAATCCACGAAGCACTTGCATGTCCCGATTGAATAAAATTAATAATTGCTTGAATTCCCAAGGGCAAAGACAAACTGATTAATCCCGCAAAAATGGCGTAGAAAAAAATTTGAGCAACATCTTTTTTGTCCAATTGAAGTAAATTATAAAAGCGTTGTAATGGTGTCATATATAAAAGATTATTTTTTTAATACTCGGGTTGCTAAATCAAAGTAAAACGAAGTTACACTTACTGATTCTTTGCAGTCTGTTATGGTTTTTAAATGATCATTCAAAAAATGCTGATGTAAACTTCCTTCAACTATAGTGGAGGCTAAACTTTTTGAATAAGGATAATTTGGATTTACTTCGTGAATGATAGTTGCCAATTGATTGATTATGTTTTTGTAAACCAAAAAATAACCGTCTTTATTATCTTCATCCACTTCTTTAGTATATAAAGCTTTGTTGAATTCGGCTATTATTATTTTATTTAGAATGGCTTCATTGATGTGTTTCGTGCTGTCATCATCTACAATTTTTTCGGTAACAACTGTTATGGCTTTTACTAATTTATCGGTTGGATTTTTGATGTCATTCGTGGCCAAAACAAGTTTCTGTGACATCCAGCCCCAATACCAGGTCGATAAATAAATAACTAGTTTGTGCTTGTTTTCAAAATAGCGATAAATAGAACTTTCGTTTGATTGTATGCGTTCTCCAAGTTTTTTAAAAGTAAAATGTTCTAATCCAATTTCATCAATCAAAAGAATGCTGTTTTGGATTATTTTTTTACCCAATTCCGAAGTCTCCGGATCTTTCAGATACAATTTTTCGTTTACTTTAATTTTTGTTTTTTCAAGTAAATCACTCATAGTTAATAATCATTTTTATTCAAAGTTAATAGTATTACTTTTAACTTCTTGATTTTAACATTTAATTATGTGTAAAATGAATGTTTTCTTATGTTATTTTTAATCTTGAACTGATTTTGAGTAGATTCTGTGTGTAATTACTTATCGGTCTGAAAAGAAATTGGTAAATTAGCTAATACTAAAATTACGAATAAAATGCAATCAAACACAAATAAAGAATCAAGTTTAAAGAAAATGAAAAGAGTTGCTCTGGCAGTTTTAGGAGTAGCAGTAATTTGTTTTTTTGTAGCGTGGCATTATCAGATTGGTTGGTTGAAAGCATTAAGCGAAGCGGCGATGGTCGGTGGCATTGCTGATTGGTTTGCTGTAGTGGCTTTGTTCAAACATCCGTTGGGGATTCCGATTCCGCATACGGCTTTAATTCCCAGTAATAAAGATAAAATAGGGGAGAATCTAGGGGATTTTGTATCCGAAGAATTTTTGGTACGTGAAAAATTAGAAGTGAAAATTGAGCAATTCAATGTTGCAGTAAGAGCATCAGATTGGTTAATTGATGGGAAAAATGCTGATGTAGTTGCCGATTTAATTATCGAAAATGTAATTCCGGGAGTTCTAAAAACGATTGATGATAAGGAAGTACAAAACTTTATACAAACACAATTTAAAGGGCAATTAAGCAAAGTGAATTTTGCCGAATGGATTGCACTTGGTTTAGAATCTTTAGCAAAAAGCGAGAAACAGGAGGAATTAGTAACCAATGTTTTGAAAACGCTTATTGTCGAATTAGAAAATAACAAGCATCTTATAGGAGAGAAAGTAAAAAGCTCCACTCCATTTTTGTCTTTTGGCTTGGCCGACAAAAAAATAACTGAGGGGATTTTTAATGGACTGTATGATTTTTTGGTACAGGCAAGCTTGAAAGACAGCACAATTCGATTGAAAGTGAATGAGTATGTAATGAACTTTATTGCCGAGCTTGGTCAATCAGCTGAGATGCAGCAAAAAGTCAATGATTTGGTTATTGGCTTTACCCAAAACAAAGAAGTTCAGGATTATATTGCTGGAATTTGGGAGGAAATTAAAACCGCTATCAACAGTGATTTGGCACTCAAAGAAGATTCCTCAATTAAAAAAAGTATTGCCAACATGATTCAAAGTTTTGGTCGCGGAATCCAGGAAGATCAAGTATTGATGAGCAAAATTAATAATTTTATCAAAAATGATGTATTGTCAGTGCTTATCAATAATAAGAAAATGATTGGCGATTTAATTTCATCAACTGTCAAAAGTTGGGATACGGATGAGGTCTCCGAAAAACTGGAACTTGAAATCGGTGGTGATTTGCAATTCATTCGAATTAATGGCACGCTTGTTGGTGGTTTGGTAGGGCTTTTTATTTATTTTATAGAAACTATTTTGGAACAGTTTACTTAAAAATATTTTAAAGGTTCAGGTTTGATTTTTTATGGTAAAAAATAGGTATGGGGAAATATATAACAGCTGAAGAAGCTGTAAAACTAGTAAAATCGGGTGATAGAGTCTATTTGCAAGCGGCAGCTGCAACGCCAACGGTACTAACAAATGCTTTAACAGAAAGAGCTTCGGAGTTGCGAAATGTCGAAATCTGTCACTTACATACCGAAGGCGAAGCGCGTTATGCCAATCCCGATTTAGCAGAAAGCTTTCATGTGAATTCCTTTTTTATCGGTGGTAACGTTCGACATACCATAAAAGCGGGCAATGGTTCTTATACGCCTGTTTTTCTTAGCGAACTTCCTTATTTATTCAGAAAAAATGTAATTCCGTTAGATGTGGTTTTTATCCACGTTTCACCACCAGATAATCACGGGTATTGTTCGTTAGGCGTTTCTGTTGAAGCTACCGTAGCTGCTATTGAGAATGCTAAAATTGTCATCGCACAAGTAAATCCACAAATGCCCAGAACTTTTGGGGACGGAATTATTCATATTTCAGAGTTGAATTATTTGGTCGAAGTAGATGTTCCAATTTACAGTCATGAAATAGAACCTTTTACTGAAACTGAGGAAAAAATTGGAACTTATATTGCTTCTTTGATTGACGATAGAAGTACTTTGCAAATGGGAATTGGTTCCATTCCAAATGCTGCTCTGAGTAAATTAACTAATCATAAAGATTTAGGATTGCATACCGAAATGTTTTCGGATGGAGTGATTGATTTGATAGAAAGTGATGTAATCAATTGTAATTATAAAGGATCATTGAGAGGGAGAGTGTTATCTACTTTTCTATTAGGTTCCAAAAGGTTGTATGATTTTGTAAATGATAATCCTTTTATTGAATTAAGAGAATCTTCGTTTGTTAATGATACAGCGCGAATTAGAAAAAATCCAAAAATGATTGCGATAAATTCAGCCATCGAAGTGGATTTGACTGGACAAGTTTGCGCGGATTCAATCGGTCCACGAATGTATTCGGGTGTTGGTGGACAAATGGATTTTATGCGTGGAGCTGCTTTGAGTGATGGTGGTAAAGCAATAATTGCATTGCCTTCTACTACAAAAAATGGACAAAGCCGAATCGTTCCTTTTTTAAAGCAAGGTGCTGGAGTAGTTACAACTCGTGGTCATATCCAATATGTAATTACCGAAAATGGTATTGCCGATTTGTTAGGAAAAACACTGAAACAACGAGCTGAAGAAATGGTTAAAATTGCACATCCCAATCATCAGGAAAGTATTGAGAAAGAATACTTTTATCTGTTGGATAAGCTCTAAAGCTACTAAGCTTCTGAGATGCTGAGTTTCTAAGTTTTTTTCAAGCAGATTTTGCAGATCATGCAGATTTACAAATCTCTAAAGACTATCTGATAAAAGAAAGATCTGAGTAAATCAGTTTAATCTGTGTCATTCGTGGTCTATAATTATAAGTTGCTAAGAGAATTATCTAATTGACTCATTATCTCATTTTCTAATTAGCCTTATTTCATTTCTAATTAATATAAAAAAGAGGGTGTGAAAAATTAATTTTCACACCCTCAGTTATATAAAAAGTGGTTGGTTTTTATATTCTATAATAAAGAATGACAAGTCATTGCTGCTGGTTGTTCAACTCCCATTAAGGCCAAAATTGTTGGAGCAATATCTCCTAAAACACCATTGTTGATGTTTTTCAATTCTTTATCAACTAAAATAATCGGCACTGGGTTTGTTGTGTGAGCAGTATTTGGAGAGCCATCAGGATTAATCATCGTTTCGCAGTTACCGTGGTCAGCGATGATAATAGTAGTGTAATCATTCGCCAAAGCAGCTTCAACAACTTCTTTTACACAAGCATCTACCGCTTCACAAGCTTTAATGGCTGCGCTCATCACTCCTGTATGTCCTACCATGTCTCCGTTGGCAAAATTTAAACATACGAAATCAACTTCTCCTTTGTTTAATTCAGGAACCAAGGCATCTTTCAATTCATAAGCGCTCATTTCTGGCTGTAAATCGTAAGTTGCTACTTTTGGAGAATTTCTCAAGATTCTGCTTTCACCTTCAAATGGAGTTTCTTGTCCACCTGAGAAGAAGAATGTTACGTGAGGATATTTCTCGGTTTCTGCAATACGAATTTGTTTTTTGTGAGCTTTTGACAATACTTCACCCAATGTTTCAGTGATGTTGTCTTTGTTGTAAACCACTTTTACATTTTCGTAAGTTTCGTCATAATTGGTAAGCGTTACATAGTATAAGCTTAATTTGTGCATGTTTTGCTCGTGGAAATCTTTTTGCGAAAGTGCTTCAGTCAATTCACGCCCTCTGTCCGTTCTAAAATTGAAGAAAATAACCACGTCATCTTCTTTAATAGTTGCAAGAGGTTGGTCTTTGTCATCAACCATTATAATCGGGCTGATGAATTCATCAGTAACGTCATTTTTGTAGCTTTCTTTAACGCTGGCTACTGCATCTGTAGAATGAGTTCCTTCGCCATTAACTACTGCATCATAAGCTAATTTTACTCTTTCCCAACGTTTATCTCTGTCCATTGCATAATAACGACCTGTGATAGAAGCTAATTTTACAGTAGTATTAGAGATGTATTCTTCTAAATCACGTACATATTTTTTACCTGATTTTGGATCTACGTCACGACCGTCTGTAAAAGCATGTACAAAAACGTTGTCCAATCCATAAGTTTGAGTGGCATCAATTAATCCACGTAAATGGGAAGTATGTGAGTGAACTCCGCCATCAGAAAGCAAGCCTAAAAAGTGTACTTTTTTATTATTCTTCTTAGCATATTCGAAAGCATCAATAAGTACTTGTTCTTTTGCTAAAGTTTTGTGTTCAACAGCAAGATTGATTTTGGCCAAATCTTGGTAAACAATTCTTCCCGCTCCAAGGTTCATGTGACCTACTTCGCTGTTTCCCATTTGTCCTTCTGGAAGACCAACATTTAATCCGTCAGTTCGAAGTTGTGCATTTGGGTATTTTGTATAAAGACTATTTATAAATGGAACATTTGCATTATCAATTGCAGAAACTTTAGGGTCAGGAGATTTTCCCCAACCGTCTAAAATCATTAAAATTACTTTTTTGTTCATGGTGTGAAATTTTTTGCAAAGATAAAGCTTTCTAAAAAAATAGAAGTTAGTCAAAACCACTATTATACATAAAAAAGAGAAGTACAACAAATACTTAAAAATGTGTTGTGAAATGTTGATTTTTGTAAAAAAAGCGCAAAAAAAATCCTCAAAAAAGCAACTGTTTGAAGTAATTTTTTAAGGAGAATTTTATCTTGTTTTTTTTAAAATGTTGTCTTTTCTAAAATTTATTTTTTATAACATTATAATCAATATAATAACGGATGCTTAAAGAGATGATATTGGTTAAGTTACTGTTGAAAATATCGCTCAAATTGTTCGAAAGATTTTTTTCGACAAGACTAGTTTGTTCTAGAGCATAATTACGATAAAGTACAATCATTTCGCTACCCGGTGCAAACCACCATGAATAGGAAAGGTCTAGATTCCAAGAGTTGAAATTCCTGTTTTTATTAACGTTGTAAGTTGGATTTAGAGTTAAACTCCCATCGTTTTGTAAGGTAAAGAATTCATGATTATCTGCATAGGACCAATAATAACGTGCGTCTAGATTTAAAGCCATTCTGTTAGTGATAGCAAATTTTCCTGTAACTATATTTGAAAGAATTTCTCGATCTCTTTCTGCAAAAACAATTCCATTATCATCATAGCCAACATAGCCTCTGTCACTGTTTTTAATTGTATATTCTAAAGCGTATTCTAATGAAAATTGATTGCTAAATCGGTATTTTGGATTGATATAAATACCATAATTGTTTCTGTTTTCTTCATCATATTTCATGAAAGAAGCAGTCAAATCTAATGTGAATGCATTGTTTCTATTGGTTTCAAAACCTAAGTAGGAATGAACTCTTTTTGGGACAGCAACATAACGGCCATAAACCCGAGGTTCATAAAAGTCAAATGTTTCAGTTGGTGTGTATTCTAATGAAAACTCAAAATAGGTGTTTTTCAGTGAGGACGCTCCAATGGTTGTTGTCAGGGTGTTGTCTTGAACTTTGCCAGTGGTGTTTTGAATTTCTAAAATGGCTTCTTGTGTTGCTTTAAAAGTATTAAAAACCTTTGTCGGATTTAGAATTCTATAACTTACATTAGCGTATGCAGCGTGATAATTAGTATAATAAATCAAACCAAGATCGTTTATGTCGTAATTTTCAGAAATGTATTTACCAGAAACTTCATAACGGATTTTTCCGCTTGTTTTTTCAAAATTCAAAGCTGTTTTATAGCCATCATAATCTTGGTAGGTATTGATGGTGCTGTATTTAAAATCTCCGTTTAAACTATAGCTATTTTTTTTGGTATTTAAATCAAACAAAAGTCCCGATACATTAGCGTCTCTAAATTCTCCGTTGCGAATGGTATTGGTATTGATAAAAGTTACCGATGAATTATGATTAAAACGTTGGTCTAATACCATTATGTTGTAATTGGTAAGTGGCTCTATTACTTCTTTTCTTGATGCGTCTGTTACGGTATCTTTTATAGTCGCGTATGTTTTTTCGGTAACAGCATTTAGAAATCCAATACCTAATCCTTTTTTGGTTCGACCTGATATTTTAACGGCATTGAGTAAATCTACTGTACTTGGATAATCAGTGATTTCTTCATTTTCATTAACACTAGGTTCGGTAGTTGGAAAACCTCCAATTCTTCGGGAATAAAATAGCCCTCCTTTAGAAAACAATTCAGTTCCTTCGGTAAAGAAAGGTCTGTTTTCATCTAGTTTTTGTTCGAAAGGTTCTAAGTTCAAAATTGCATTGTCAAATTTGGTTTGACCAAAATCAGGAACTAAAATGGCATCTAGCGTAAACGCATCATTAATTCCATATTTAATATCCAACCCACCTTTGAAGGTATTGTCCGATTGAAAATTGTCTTTTTGGTTGTAAAAAGAAGCGTAAGGAATAAAGAATAATCGAGTAGGGGTTTTGATGTTTTCGATGCCTTCCAATAATCCATTTTGTGTAAGTTCGGCACCAATTTTTGTATTGATTAGATTCCAAGAGTAAACCTGTACATTGCGTTCTATGTTTCTTAGGAAATTAATTCCCCAAGTTTGTTTGGCTGAATTTGGAAAACGTATGGCTGCGTAAGGAATTTTCATTTCAACAACCCAACCTTTGTCTGTGACAGCCGCTTTACTGTCCCAAATGGCATCCCATGAAAAATCTTTATTGTCTTCGGTTGCGATACAATCCAATTGAACTCCGGCAGCTGTAACATAGAATCTAAAATCTTGTTGCCCATCATTAAATCCATTGATGAATACTGAAAAATAATCGGTAACTCCAAAGACATCTCTATTGGTAATTTCCTTTTTTATTTTATCTGGTTCATCATCGTACAAATATGCAGCTATATAAATTGCAGTATTGTCATAGATGATTTTTACCTCAGTTTTTTTCTTTTCGTTTATGGGTTTTCCGTTATCTGGTTGATACATAACGAAGTTTGTTGCGATTTCGGCAGTGTTCCAAGCTTCTTCTGTCAATTTTCCATCAATTGAGATTTTTGATGTAATTGAATTCGTATGAATTATTTTTTTTTGACTATAAAGTTTGAAACTGAATAGAATTATAAAAAACATAAGAAAATTGCATACGTTACTCATGAAAAAGGGACTATTTATAACAAAAATAAAAAAAAATATTACAAATTTTTAATTTTAACTAAAATGATTTTAAATATAAAGTATCGGCAAAATGTTAAAAAAAATCGTTAAAATGTGTTTGCTTTTTTGAGAAGTATTTATAATTTGTATATTTGGCCACGTTAAAAAGTTTGTAATGGGTAGATATACAGTGGTTTATAAGTTGATTCTTTCATTAGTTGTGGTTTTTGTTTTGTTTGCTTTTAAGGCAAAATTAAAAGAAGCTCCTAAAAAGATTATAAAGAAAGAAGTTGCTTTAGTTTTAAAATCTGAGATTGATACAAAAGTTGAAATGGTTTATAATACTTTGCAAGCAAACCAATTTCAATTACCTAAGCAAGAATGTTTTGAGGAAGCTTTAAAAGGGTTTTATGCATTGCAGGAAAAAGGCATTGTTAAAAGTAATATATTAACTCTAATTGATTTTAGTTTGTCATCTAATCTAAAACGTCTTTGGATTGTCGATTTGTCTAAGAATATAGTGTTGTTTCAATCATTAGTTGCTCACGGAAGAAATACAGGAGAAGAATTTGCTACTAATTTTTCAAATACACCCGAATCTTTCAAAAGTAGCTTAGGTTTTTATGTTACAGGAGAAGTTTATAATGGAAAACATGGCGTTTCTTTAAAATTAGATGGTTTGGATAAAGGGTTAAATGATAATGCACGTAATAGAGCGGTTGTTCTTCATGGTGCTGATTATGTGTCGGAATCTTTTATAAAGAATCATAAAAGACTAGGAAGAAGCCAAGGTTGTCCAGCCGTTCCAGTTCACGATGTTTTAGATATTATTTCGATGATAAAAGGGGAGTCTTGTTTGTATATTTATCATCCTTCAATTGCTACAAAACTTAATAGATCAATTTCTTAATTGATTATAAAGATCAGTATCCAAATTGTAGATATCGGTTCTGAAAATTAATTCATCATTATCACTCCACGCTGTCCAATACCATAAGTATATTGCATAGCGTTTTTTTATACCTATAAAAAGCGTTTTTTTGGTGGTAACTATCGAATCTATTTTTTCTTTTGAAAAATTCTCTGGATCGTTTAATATGTGTTCTACCAAATCTAAAGGCTCTTGAATTCTTACACATCCTGAACTTAATGAGCGATTGTTTCGGTCAAATAAATCTCGGTGGTTAGTGTCGTGCAAATAGATACTATGATGATTTGGAAAGTTGATTTTAACAACGCCCAAAGAGTTGTAATAACCTGGATCTTGTACGTAACGATAGCCATTAGGTTTTTTCTCATCCCATTTTTGTGAATCAACAATATTATTTTTATAGTCGTAAATGGTAATGCTTTTATCGTCTAAAAAATTTCTGTTTTTAGTTAATTCCGGAATAATGTCTTCTTTTAAAATAGTTGGAGGTATAGTCCAAGTAGGATTAAAAACAACAGTTTGTAATACCGAAGTCAGTACAGGTGTTTTTCTGTTTATTTTACCAGTAACAATGCGTTTACTCATCACAATATTTTGGTCTTCTATTACATCTAAACTGTAATTAGGAATATTGATTAGTACGTAGTTTTGGGGAAATGATTTAGCAAACCATCTCCAGCGTTCCAAATTGGCAATGATTTGATGTTTTCGGTCTTCCTTGGTAAAATTTAAAGCAGTGACAGTGGTTTTGCCAATAATTCCATCAGCAATTAATCCGTGACGGGTTTGAAATTTTTTGACTGCTTCAACTGTTTCGTTATCATATTTGGATGTAATACTGTCGTTACTTTCTAAATCTTTCCAATACAACAGTTTCTTCTTGATGTCTATTATGGCTGGATTTGTAGTGTTGGGTTCAATTTTTTCATTAGCAACAATGGGTTTTGTCGTGTCTTTAGGATATTCATTGATGAGTGCTAAGGCATTTATTAATTTTCCATAAGTTCTTGCAATGGGTTTGCATTTTTCAATTTCTTCTGTTAGAGAGTTTTCTTCTAATGCTTTGTTTAAAATTGCTTTGGTGTCTAGTTCATTAATGGGTAAATCCCAGTTGTAGTAAAGTTTATTTGGATCAAGTTTTCCATTGTGAAGGTGGTTGAGGTATTTTTGAAAATTATAAGTAAGTAATAAGTCATAATGGATAAGTTCTGAATCATCCAGTTCAATATATCTTTTTTCTAATTCTTGTAGTTTTGAAATGTTGTAATCTGATGGATTCAGCCCTTCGGTTTCGCAATTTTTAATTGTTTCGAGAATTATTTTTCTGTTTTTTTCAGATTGCCAAACGGTTTGGTTGTTATGGGAATTATAAAAATCTACTAAAGATTTATTTTTAAAAGGGATAAAAAGATTAGTATCAATTTCAATGACTTCTCCTTCTTTGTCATTAGAATTAGGAATCTTGAAAGAGTCTAAGTTGATAATAGATTCTTTTTTACAACTTAGAAACACTAGTAAGACAATAAATAAGTGAAATTTATTCATTATTTCTTATTTTAAATTATTGAAGGAATGTCTCTAAAATTTTCATTTCTCCAATTTTGGCATTATTATCTAAAGCAAAGACGTAGTTACAATTCTTGTTAAATTTAACTTTTTAAAATAAATATAGAAAATAGTAATCCAGTCATTAATTATAAGTAGATATATTTTATAATTTTTCCTTTCAAAAAAGTAATTTGGCTTGTCGCAATTGGTGTTTAATGTTTGTTTTGGGTTTGTTTTTTAGATGAATCAGAAAAAAAATAAAAGTATAACTTTTTAATTTTAAAATGGTTGTAAATGATATTGAAAAATGTCAATTTATTTTTTGAAAAAAATTTGCAAATAACTGTTTTTATTATTTATATTTGCACCTCAATAATGCGAAAGTAGCTCAGTTGGTAGAGCTCCAGCCTTCCAAGCTGGTTGTCGCGAGTTCGAGCCTCGTCTTTCGCTCTAAGATCAATTTTTTGATTTAAAGGGAATTTTTTAATGATTAATGCGAAAGTAGCTCAGTTGGTAGAGCTCCAGCCTTCCAAGCTGGTTGTCGCGAGTTCGAGCCTCGTCTTTCGCTCCAAAACCTCAAATTTTATTTGAGGTTTTTTTTGCTCTAAATTTAAAATGTGATTTATTTCAAGTTACTTAAATCGCTGCCACTTTCTAATTCTTCAGGTAATTGGTTTTTTCTAAAAAGTCTTGCTTGTAAATTCCCTTTCAAAGTGATTTTTCCTTCTTTTACTTCAAGCCAACTTGCTTCACGAAGCCCTAAAACAGGTAAGGTATTAAATGCGTGAAATTCTTTGATTCTCGTTTCTCTCGTTTCTCCCATGTGTTTGGACTGGTTGTCTGGATCTAAATAATGGGGATTCAAATTAAACGGAATTACTCCTAAAGTTTGAAAACTTGGAGGATAAACAATAGGCATATCATTGGTTGTCTGCATTGTTAATCCACAAATGTTGCTTCCTGCGCTGGTGCCTAAATAAGGTGTTCCTTTTTTGATGGTCTCGGCCAGAACATTCATAAGATCATTTTTGTACAATTGAGTAACCAGTAGAAAAGTATTGCCACCGCCTGTAAAAAAACCTTCGGCATTTTGAATCGCTTCTTTTTGATTTTCAAATGTATGAATGCCTTTCAAAACAATATTTATTTTGGCAAAAGCTCCAGCTGCTTTAGAAGTGTATTCGTCATAAGTAATGCCTCCAGGTCTGGCAAAAGGGATGAATAATACGGTTTTGCAATCTTTAAAATGTAATTGTAATTCAGGAAGTAAATAATCTAAGTATTCTCCGTCATACAAAGTTGAAGTGCTGGCAATAATGCAATTTTTCATTTTATTTGGGTGTAAAATTTCTATGTAAAGGTATGAAATGATTACTTTTTAATTAACAAATTTTTACAAATGCATTAGTAATTAATTGAAGGTTTTTGAAATACTTTTATGCGTTATGAATGATGGAAATGTAAATATTTTTTTAAATAGTAAATAATAGATTGCCTGTGAAGAATACTTTTACTTTTTTGTTTATTGCTTTTTTTACAATTCAGTTCACTGTAGCTCAGTCGAATATAGATAAATGGGTAAATGGGCAAGTCACTTCAAATAATGTTACTCCGTTAGAGGGTATCAATGTTACTAATACTTCCAATAAAATAATGGTCGTCACTGATCAATATGGTCATTTTTCGATTCTTGCCAAAGAAGGTGATATTCTAAGTTTTTCGGCAACTAATTATGAGCCTTTTCGGAAAATGATAAGCAAAAAGGAATTTGCAATTGGAAATATTATCGCCGATTTGACTCCAATAAGTATTGAATTGGACGAAGTTGTGGTCAACAAGAATTCGAATATAAATGCTGAGAATTTAGGGATAATTAAAAAAGATCAAGTCAAATTAACTGCAGCTGAAAGGAAAGTTTATACGGCAACTGAGGGTACAGATGCGTTATTGAATTATTTTTCGGGTAGAACAAAAATGCTTAAAAAAGAGGCTGCTGTCGAAAAGAAAGGATTTTTGATGACAAAGCTCGAAAAATTATTTGAAGATAAATATTATATCGAAACCTTAAAAATTCCAGAAGAATTAATTAAAGGGTTTCAATATTATTGCGTTGAAGATGCTGATTTTGCTAGGTCTTTAAATGATAAAAATAAAACAATGACTATGTTTTTGATAGTTGGTTTGGCTTCAGTTTATAATCAAAATAGAATGAATGATGTTGAAATAACAAAATAATGTTCGTTTTGTCTGATTTAAAAAAACTGAATAGTGGTTTGGTGGAATACTGGTTGCTTCGATTTTGAATTTATTGGAGAGTTTTGAAAAATATATGATTTTCTTAAAATTAAGTTTTAAAATAATGTTGTAATTTTAATGTATAAAAAGAGTAGTTTTGACAAGAAACCTTTTAATAAAATAACCACCTAAAGTAATTAAAAATGAAGACTCTATTGAAAATTTTGATTTTGTTTTTAAGTTGTCAACTTTGTTTTAGTCAAATGTTGACTAGAAAAACTTTGCACGGAAAAGTAGTAAACGATTCAATTGCGATAGAAAACGGCTTGGTTTTTAATATAAATGCACAAACGGGAGATTTAATTGATAGTAAAGGGACGTTTAGTATTTTGGCAAAAGCCAATGATACATTATTGGTTACAAGTTTGGGATTTAAAAGTAGAAGAGTTGTACTTTCATTATCCGATGTGAATTCTTCTTTTTATAAGATAAAATTACATGCTGTTGCTAATGAATTGCTTTCGGTAGTTGTTTATGCTAAGAATGTTCCTCATTCAGAATTTGGTAATACTCAGAAAATAGTAGATACCCAATATTTTGATGATAAACAATCGTCTCCGAATAATATTTTGATGATGCCAACAGGTACAGGAGATCCTAATGCTATGGATTGTATCCGAGTTTATAACAAAATCTTTAAAAGCTTATTTAAAGAGAATCCTGAGAAATCGGATTTCGTTTCTGATGTAAGTTTTACGAACGCTGCTATGCATAGTGTAAGTTATTCTTTTTTTACAGATAAATTAAAAATTAAAGATGATCAGATTGGGCTATTTCTGTTGTATTGTGAAAATGATCCCAAATCAAAAACGTTAGTCGGTAATAATCAACAATTTGAAATCATGGATTTTTTAATAACCAAGTCTGACAGCTTTAAACACATTGCTTCTGTAGAAAAATGAAAAGAAGAGTAGTAGTACCATTTTTATTGTTTTTTGTCTTTTCGATGAGCAGTTTTGCTGTTCATAAGTTTTATATGGCCATTTTTCAAATTAATTATGCTCCCGAAAAGAAAATGCTTCAAATTACAGAACGTATTTTTGTTGATGATATTAATAAAGCTTTAGAACGAAAATATCAGAAAAAGACTTTTTTAGGATCTGATAAAGAATCAGCTGAATCTGTAGAGTTGTTGAAAAAATATTTGTCTCAAAATTTTACAATTAAAGTTAATGGACAGGTTAAATCTATGAATTTCTTAAGTAAAGAAATGGATGGAGATGTTTTAGTTTGTTATTTGAGTATGAAAGATATTCCAAAAATAAAATCCCTTGAAATTTATAATTCAGTACTCATAGATTGTTTTGCTGAGCAACAAAATATAGTGCATATTACTACTTTGGATAATAAGAAAAGTTTTCTTTTTACAGAAACATCAACCAAGCAAGTGTTAAAATATTAATTGATAATAACATTTTTGTTTGAAAATGTTATTTTCACGCCCTAAAAATAACATTGGCTTACTATATGAGAAAATTTTCACTTCTAATTATTCTACCTACTATTTTAATGGCACAAGAAAAGGCAGTAACACCCACTGCTAAATATGATACCAACAAGTTTAGTCAAATGTATGATTTGTTGGCTACTCCCAATATGTTTCGTACTGCCGCAGGTGCTCCAGGTCCAGCCTATTATCAACAGCAAGCCGATTACAAGATTGACATTGAACTTGATGATAAGAATGCAAAATTAAACGGATCAGAAACTGTTACTTATTACAATAATTCACCTGATAATTTAGAGTATTTATGGGTGCAATTGGATCAAAATCAAGCGGCTAAAAAATCTCAGACTCCATTAGCTCAAAACGAGAAAATTGAGCCAGTTTTAACTCCAGAAAAATTTTCAAATGAATATTTAAAGCAAGATTTAGAGCGTGGTTTTAATATTGAATATGTAAAAGATGCAAAAGGAAATGCTATGTCTTATACGATCAATCAAACTATGATGCGTATCAATTTGGTTACTCCATTGAAACCTGGTGAAAAGCTGATTTTTTCTACAAAATGGTGGTATAATATTAATAATTATCAGAAAGAAACCAGTAATAATCGTTCCGGGTATGAATTTTTTCCTAAAGATGGGAATAGATTATATGTTATTGCGCAGTTTTATCCTAGAATGGCTGTGTACAATGATGTCGAAGGTTGGCAAAATATGCAGTTTTGGGGTACAGGAGAATTTGCTTTGCCATTTGGGAATTTTGATGTAAATATTACCGTTCCGTCAGATCACGTTATGGATGCAACTGGAGAATTAATGAACAGAAGCGAAGTGTTTACTGCTGAACAAGTAAAAAGATACGAACAAGCTCAAAAATCTTTTGATAAACCTGTGGTTATTGTTACTCAAGCGGAAGCGGAAGCAGCTGAAAAAGGATTTTCTGAAAAGAAAAAAACATGGAAATTCAGTGCTAAAAATGTTAGAGATTTCGGAATTGCTACTTCAAGAAAATTCATTTATGATGCTATGGCGGTGCAGATGGGAAGTAGAGTGGTTATGGCGGAATCTGTTTACCCGAAAGAAGCGAATCCGCTTTGGGGAGAAACTTCAACAAGAACAGTTGCGCATACTTTAAAGAGTTATTCTTCTCATACTTTTGATTATCCTTATCCTAAAGCAGTGTCGGTTTCGGCAGAAGATCAAGGAATGGAATACCCTATGATTTGTTGGAATTATGGGCGTCCAGATGAAAATGGTTTTACTAGCGAACAAATAAAAAATGGGATGATTGGGGTTATTATTCATGAAGTGGGGCATAACTTTTTTCCAATGATTGTAAATTCAGATGAACGTCAATGGACTTGGATGGATGAAGGTTTGAATTCATTTATGGAATATATGGCTGAGCAAGAATTGGATCCTAAATTTCCTTCTAGAAGAGGGCCAGCCAAAAATATTGTCCCTTACATGAGTGGCGATCAAAAACTTTTAGAGCCAATTATGTCAAATTCTGAAAGTATCATTCAGTTTGGTAATAATGCTTATGGTAAACCAGCAACAGGACTTAATATGTTGAGAGAAACTATTATGGGGCGTGAGTTGTTTGATTACGCCTTTAAAATGTATGCTAACAGATGGAAATTCAAACACCCAACTCCTGAAGATTTCTTCAGAACAATGGAAGATGCATCGGCATTTGATTTGGATTGGTTTTTCAGAGGATGGTTCTATACAACAGATGTGGTAGATATTGGAATCAATAATGTAAAACAATATTATGTTACAGAAACTCCAACAGTTGCTTTGAAGGGAATAAAAGTAAAAAAAGGGCGTTTTGGTTTTGAAAAAGGGCCATTTGTTTATTTAGTTGACGGAGACAGTTCAGAATTAAAGTCTGAGTCCAAAAAACCATTACAATTAGAAGAAGTAAAATTACTTTCAGATTATGTTGATCAAAATGTGGCTCCAGAAGAGAAAGTAAATTTGAAAAATCCTAAATATTTTTATGAAGTAGAATTCAATAAACCAGGCGGAATGATTATGCCAATTATCGTTCAAATTACTTATGAAGATGGAACAGTAGATGATTATAAATATCCAGCACAGATTTGGAGACAAAATAACACTGTAGCGAAGAAAGTTTACGCTACTTCAAAAGCTATTAAACAAATTCAAGTTGATCCCAAATTAGAAACCGCCGATATTGATGTAACAAACAATACATGGCCAAAAGGAGAAACAAAATCAAAATTTGATTAATTAAGTAAAAGTTGCTAAGCAGCTAAGTTGCTGAGCCACTAAGTTTATAAACTTAGTGGCTTTTTTGTTAAAAAAAACTTAGCAACTTAGCAACTTAAAGACTTAGTAACTTTTTTTAATATCTTTGTCTTTTAAATACATAAATTATGTTTGGAATAGGAGGAGGCGAATTAGTTTTTATTTTGTTTATTGTTTTGATGCTTTTTGGATCAGACAAAGTGCCTGAAATGGCAAGAACAATGGGAAAAGCTATGGCGCAGCTTAAAAATGCAACCAATGATATCAAAAGCGAAATCCAAAAAGGAGCTGAAGCCAATGGTTTTGACCAAAAAACTTTAGATGATATGACTGGTGGGATTAATTCAGAAATCAATAAGGTTAAGGGCAGTCTTTTGGGAGATACATCAAATACATTCAACGGAATAACGGATACATTTACTTCCGAAATCAATAAAACCAAAGAAAGTGTTGCAAGTGGTACTACAAATCCAGACGGAACCTCGATTTTAGAAGATTTGACAGGACCTATAAAACGTCAAATGTAATGCTCGAAAAAATACTTGCTTTAGATACTCAATTATTTATTTATCTCAATGGATTAGGTTCTGAAACCTATGATGGTTTTTGGCTTATTATAACTAAACAAGTGAGTTGGATTCCATTTTTTTTACTGTTGTTCTATCTTATTTATAGTAAATTGGGGCTGAAAAAAGCAGGATACTTATTGTTGTTTGTAGCTGTTTTGGTATTATTTACAGATCAAATGAGTAATGTGTTTAAATATACTGTTCAAAGAGCAAGACCTTGTAATAATCCCGAAATAAACACTTTTATACGAATTGTAGAGTCTCGTAAATCGTTCAGTTTTTTCTCTGCACATGCCTCTAATCCGATGGCGGTAACTACTTTTTTATACTTGATTTTTAAGAAGCAATTTAAGTTTTTTGGATTATTATTTCTTTGGCCATTGATTTTTGCCTACAGTCGTATTTATTTAGGCTTACATTATCCTTTAGATATTCTTGCAGGCTATTTATTTGGAGCAATCACAGGGTGTCTTATGTACAAAGGGTACCAATTAGCTATTCAAAAGAACTTTCCAAAAGGAATTCAATAGTTATTAGCAATTCACCATTCGGACATCGTATTCGAATATCTAATAGCGTAAATTACAAAACCCTACTTACAGTCAAACCGTCTCGAATAGGCAATAAAACCGTCTCTACTCTTGGGTCGTTTTTAAGCAATAAATTATATTCTACAAGTATTTTGGTGCTTATGTCATTAGGGTGAATAGGTTCTAATACTTTACCACTCCATAATACATTATCGGATAAAATAATACCTCCTTTGTTCATTTTAGGAACAATCATTTCAAAATAATTTAGGTAATTTTCTTTATCGGCATCGATAAAAACCAAATCAAATTTTAAATCAAGGTTCGGAATAATTTCAACAGCTTCTCCTAAATGTTGAATGATTTGTTTTCCCCAAGGAGACTTATCGAAATGTTTGCGTTGAAAATCAACCAATTCTTCTTTGATGTCAATCGTGTGCAATTGTCCATTTTCCTGCATTCCTTCGCATAAACATAAAGCCGAATAACCAGTATATGTTCCGATTTCTAGAATATTCACTGGACGAATCAATTTAGAAAGCATGCTCAAAACTCTTCCTTGAAAATGACCACTTAGCATTCGAGGTAATAATATTTTTTGATAGGTTTCTTTGTTAAGAGCTGCTAATAATTCAGGTTCTTTTTCGGAATGTTGTTCGATATAATCTTCTAAATCTTGAGAAATGAAATGCATTTTGTAGCGTATTGAAATTTTGCTGCAAAGTTATTCATTTACCATTCAAAATAAGAAGTTTTGGGTATTTTATAGAACTGATGTTATAATTTGTATAAAATAAAATGAATTACAAATGCATCTTTTACTTTGATAATACCACCCATTTTGGTTGGTGGTTCAAGGCCTATATCTGAGAAATTGACTGCTACAACTCCATCAAGAGATTCCTTTGTGTTTTTTAAAACAAGGTTTGAGTAGGAAAGTGTTTTGTCGGTAATTTTAAAAGTCATATTGCATTTAAAATTAGTTCCAAATGGTTTTATGTTGGTTATAGAAACCATGCTTTTAGGAAATTTTGTAACCTTAATAGTGGTTTTCATGTCTTTGTTCATGATCCTGTTGCCACAATCAAAATTATCCATTATGATTTCAGATTTTAAACTGTTTTTGAAAGTTGAGTTTAAAAATATAGTATCTCGATAAGGAAGAGTATTGGAACAAGTATAAGGACCAACTGTTGAATTTCCTAGAATTTCAATTTTTATCTGATTGATTGTTATAGTACTGGTATCAGTCAAAAAAGAAATGGGTTTAGCACTTCCTAAAAAAAAGATAAGTACTAAACCCATAACTATTAATGAAACTCTTTGATTCATAATTTAGAATGAAATTGCTGCTTCAAATACTAAACCATTGAATTTACCACCGTAAAAGTTGTTAGCATCTGAAGTAGGACCTCCCACAAACTGTGAGTAATCTTCATAATTTTGACTAACATAGTTTAATTTTGCTACAATGTTTTTAGTCATAAACCAACCAGCACTTGCTTCAAATTTATTTACGCTAACTTTGTTAGCATCTGCATTAGATAATTTTCCAGATACAGTATTGTATTTTCCACCAACATAGAATTGTTCAGTTTGTCCAAATCTGTAAACAAGTTCCGCAGCATATTGATCAGCAGTACGTTTGGCATCAACACCAGCTTTATCACCTCCTGAAGCTAACTCAATAGTGCCAAAGAACTCAAGACCTTTGTATTTTACAAATGGGTTAATCATATAAGAAGTTGCCCAGTTTTTGAAATTTGGATTAAATGTTGCTTCTGGAGTAGATTTTGCGTTGTAATTTGTGGCAACTTTAGTGGTACCATTCATATAGTCTGCATTATTCAATACACCCCAGTATCCAAATCCTGATCTATTTGCAGAGTAAATGTTAGCATTACCTAAGTTTGCATTATGGTAATAAGAACCAGTAAGTCTTACTCTTAAGTCTTTGTTTAGTTGTTTGTCGTAACCAAGCTTAGCTAATATTGAAGGGCTAACTGTTGTGTTTGCTTCTGGTGTAGATGGATAAATAATTTCTTGCGTACCTTGATTTAAGTTTCCGTTTGTTGCACCTAACATACTTACAAATCCGTCTCTGTTATAATACACTTCAATACCCATTTCTGTAGTAAATGAATTCATAATGTTGTTTCCAACAAATGCATTTTTAATAGTATTACCGTTATCAGAGCTTCTGAAGTGAGCATCACCGTAGTTGTTCTCCATTTGTCCAATTTTAATTGTAGCATATTTCATCACATCAGCCAAAAAGTCTTTTTTGATGAAATCTAACTTGTCAATTTGTAAATAACCACCTTTTACATAAGTTTCGTTGTGGTGTCTTGAAGCTAAATAAACATCTAAATTTACTCTTACACCATCAAATAATTGTGCTGCAATAGTCATATCAGCTGCAGGAAGAACAAAATTGTTTTCATTGTTCATTAATCGATATCCAGTAATTTTTGAAGGTGCTGGAAAATTTACAGGCTGGTCGTTGAACGAATTTATTGCTTGGAAATCCATATTGAATGCTCCTCCTAAGTCAACACTTAGGCCTTTGAATTCTTTGTCGTCTTTTTGCACATCAAAAACGTTGATTCCATCTTTGCTTCTTGAAATTTGATTTTGCATATTCCCAAATGAAACTTGGGCATTCATAGCAGTCACTGATATTAGTGCTACTGCTAAAAGATAAATTCTTTTCATGTGTAATTAATTTAGTTAAATTTTATATTGAATTTTATAGTTAAATCTTCTCCAGTTTTTATGGCTCCAAACATTGCTGTTGGTGATTTCATTCCAAACTGTGTAAATGTTATTTTGTTTGATCCTTGCATAGAAACTGAATTTCCAGTTACTGTTGTTTTTACTTGTGTTTTTAATTCTTTAGAAACTCCAGCAATAGTGTAAGTTCCTGTAAGATTCCAAGTAGTTTCGTTTACTTTTTCAGCATTTTTTAAAACATATTTAATGTTTTTGAATTTGTCTGTTTTTAAAGCTTCATATGCCACTTTATCCATACTTTTCTTTTCACTTTTAATAGTTTCAGCAGTAAGGTTAATAGTCAGGGCATTGATGTCTTCTAATTTTGAATTTGCAACAGTCAAAGTTGCAGCTCCTGTTCCTGCAGTTGATACCATTTCCCAGTCGTGCATTGTTGATGTTCCTAGTACTGAAAAATTTGATTTTGCATCTAAAGTGAAGCTTTTTTGAGCGTTTGCAGATAAGATTATTGCAAACAAAGCCATTGAAGTAATAATTGTTTTAAATGTTGATTTCATACCTATAAAAATGTTTATAATTAATAATTTATAAGAACCGAGATATCGGATTCTTTTATTTATAATACTAATGTTTAGTTTTATTGGTACAAATTTATGGAGCATTTGAAAATGAGAATATGATATAAATCATGTTAATTAAAATATAAAAAATGTATTTTATTGAATAAATGTGCCTTGAAATTAACTATATCGTTTTCTGTTAAAATTCAAATAATTTATAACTTGCTCACAAGCTGATATTTAGTTTTTTTATGTAGGAAATAGATTTTTTTTATATCTCTCTCGGTTTTAGCTTTACATTTTTAATCAAAAAGGATATTTTTTTTTAGAAATTATGTTGATTGTGTTTTATTTCTTGCAAAAAATATTTTGATTCTTTTATTTGTCACCTTAAAATGTAATCTAGATGTGTTAATTATCATTTTCGATTATTAATTTCTGTTTAAAAGGTTATTATGAATTATAGTTAGTTTGGATTTTTCCAGATTATTTACTTAAAATAATAATCGAAATGGGAGGTGTTTTTACGTAAAGGTTGCCCTTTGTATTTCAAATGAGTTTTTGAAAAAGTGTTTAATGATAAGTGAAAGAAGAAGATTGTTTTTGAAAATTCGTTGAAGAATATTGGAAATGCAAAAAGAAGTTTAGTTGTAATAGGTAAGTTGGATTTCTTTATTCTTTGAAATGACAGGAATAAAAAAGCTGCTTTCTATTAATAGAAAAGCCAATAATTATGAAATAGTAAATATAAATTTCTTAATTCTTGAATGTTAAAAGTCAAAAAAAACACATAAAAGATAGAAGTGTTTTATATTGAAAAATTATATGCAAAAAGAATAGTCTCATAAAATCATTTTTGGAATCAAAAATGATTTTAAAAGTACTTGTTGCTTAAGCTATAAAATAGTTGTGATTAGTAAACTACTAGGAAGAAATAAAATTATGATTTGTATAAAATGAAATGAATAACAAATTCATTTTTCACTTTAATAACACCACCCATTTTAGTTGGTGGCTCCAATGCTAAATCTGAAAATTTGACGGCGACATTTCCTTCGAGAAATTCTTTAGTGTTTTTTAATTCCAAGTTGGAATAAGAAAGAGTTTTGTCGGTTATTTTTAATTTCAAACTGCATTTGTAATTTGTTCCTGAAGGCTTTATGTCGGTTATGAGAACCGTACTTTTTGGGAATTTAGTTACTTTGATAGTAGTTTTTAAGTCTTTATTCATGATTCGATTCCCACAATCAAAATCATTTGTGGATATTTCAGACTTCAAATCATTTTTAGTAGTTGAATTCAAAAAAATAGTGTCTTGGAAAGTATGAGGACAATTGCATTTGTATTTACCAACAGTTGAATTTCCTAGGATTTCTATTTTTATTGCATTTATTATGATGATGTTTGGGTCGGGAAAAAAAGAAATGGGTTTAGCACTTCCTAATAATAGAAAAAGTACTAAACCCATAACTATAAATTTTGTTTTTTGTTTCATGTTAGAAAGTAATGGCTGCTTCAAACATAAGTCCTTCAAAACTACCTCCATAAAAATCGTTCAAGCTATTTCCGCTGTATTGAGCGTAATCTTTATAGTTTTGATTTGTATAAGATAGTTTGGCAATAATATTTTTAGTCATGAACCAACCTAAACTTGATTCGAATCTATCTACACTAACTTTCTGAGTTTGACTGGAGATGTTTCCAGATACAGTATTGTATCTTGCTCCAACATAAAATTGTTCGCTTTTTCCAAAACGATAAACTAAGTCAGCAGCATATTGATCTACTTTACGAGACGCATCTGTTCCTTTTTTATCTCCACCTTCAGTGAATTCTAAAGTTCCAAAGAATTCTAATCCTTTGAATTTAACAAATGGGTTAATCATAAATGCTGTGTACCAGTTAGCATATCCAGGGCTAAATCTACCAGTAGTTGCATTGGAAGTTGGATCAAAGTTGTTTGCTATTTCAGCGGTACTGTTTGAACCACCAGGACTTGGATCATAAGAATAGGCTTGATGTGACATAACTCCAAAATAACGGCTACCAGCTCTGTCTGATCCCCATGGATTAGCACTCATGTTTGCGTTATGGTTGTATGATCCAGTAATTCTAACTCTTAAATCTTCGTTTAATTGTTTGTCATAACCCAATTTAGCCAAAATGGTTGGACTCACAGTTGTGTTTGGATCTGGAGCATTAGCAGTTGGAGCGGCAGGAATAAATTCGGCTACCCCTTGGTTTAATTTTCCATTGGTGATTCCAATCATACTAACTAAACCTTGTCTGTTGTAATACACTTCCATTCCCATTTCTGTTTCAAATGAATCCATGATGTTAGCTTCTACGAAAGGATTCAAGAGAGCGTTTCCATTGTCAGTTCTTCTAAAATGAGCATCACCATAGTTGTTCTCCATTTGACCAATTTTGATTGTAGTGTATTTCATGATATCAGCCAAGAAATCTTTTTTGATAAAGTCTAATTTATCAATTTGTAAAAATCCACCTTTTACCCATGTTTCATTGTGGTGTCTTGAAGAAAGATAGATGTCTAAGTTTACACGTACACCATCGGCTAACTGAGCTCCTACAGTCAAATTGGCTGCTGGTAAATTGAAATTATTGGCTAAATTGTTTAGTCTGTAACCTGATGTTGTAAGGGCTCCGGTATCAGGATTGTGAGCACCTGCAATTGCAGCCCCATTTGAAGCTGTATAAGTACCTTCACTTTGATCGTTAAATGAATTTAATGCTTGGAATTGCATAGCAAATGCTCCTCCTAAATCTACACTTAGACCATCATACTCAACGTCATCTTTGTGTACGTCAAACATATTCAATCCATCTTTACTTCTCGGAATCATGTTTTGCATTTTTCTGAACGAGACTTGCGCGTTTACAGCGTTCAATGATACAAGAACCGCTGCCAAAAGATATATTCTTTTCATAGTGTTTACTTATTTTAGTTTGTTTTAATTAAATTTTAAGTTGAATTTTAGTGTTAGATCTTCTCCTGTTTTTATGGTTCCAAGCATTGCAGTTGGCGATTTCATTCCAAATTGTTTGAAAGTTATTTTGTTAGTCCCTTGTAAAGAAACCGAACCATTGACTACGGCTGTTTTTACTTGTGTTTTTATTTCCTTGGAGACACCTGCAATGGTATAAGTACCGGTTAAATTCCAAGTGGTTTCGTTTACCTTTTGAGCTGACTTTAAAACATATTTGATGTTTTTGTTAGCTTTTGTTTTTAAAGCTTCATAGGCAACTTTGTCCATTGATTTTTTTTCACTTTTAATCGTTTCAGCAGGAAGCGTAATACTTAAGCTAGTGATGCTTTCTAATTTTCCACTAGTTACAGTTAAATTAGCAGTTCCTGTGGCAGTTCCTGATTTCATTTCCCAATCATGCATGGTTGAAGTGCCTGATACCGAAAAACTTGGTTTTGGGTCTAAAGTGTAGTTTTTCTGTGCGTTTACCGATAAGATCGATGTAAATAAAACTACTGATGCGATAATTGTTTTAAATGTTGTTTTCATAATTTTTTTTTAAAATTAATTGTGATGTAAGTGTTTACTAGGTTATTGAGATTGGTTTGGTTCAAATTACTAATTTCATAGATTGTTTTTATAAAATGATTAATGATATGATATAAAAAGGTTAATAAAATATAAAACTCATTTATTCAAGAATAGTTGTGTATAACAACTATAAAAGTTAAAAATAGGTTTCAAAAATGCGTAACTATTTTATAAATCTGACTTCGTTTTTTTGTTATATGGGAATTGGGACTCTTTTATACGATTTTAGTTTTCACTTTAAAAATTATATATAAAAAAATGTTTACTTGCTTGGGGCAAAAATTAATTGTGCTTTATTTCTTGTAAAGAAATTACTAATGTAAAAATATAATTTTTTTTTGAACAAATAAAAATGTCAAAGCATATATTTTTATTTTTTTTTGATAAGAGAATATCTCTAATGTCTTTCATTATAAGGAATGGGGTTTTCGATAAAGTGTTTTGTTGCTTAAGTTTGTGTTGAAAATGGATGAAAAAAAACAATTTATTTTAAAAATAGGTTACCAAAATGACAATTCAATAAATAGTCATTAAATTTGCAGCATGCAAATCGACAAAAAAGACATACGGGCATTATCCAAAGACCAATTGAGAGATTTTTTTATTTCCAATGGGGATAAAGCATTTCGAGGAAATCAAGTATATGAATGGTTGTGGAGTAAAGGAGCTCATAGTTTTGAAGACATGAGTAATGTTTCCAAGCAAACACGTTCTATGTTAGAAAATAACTTTGTAATCAATCATATCAAGGTAGATACCATGCAACGAAGTGAAGATGGAACGGTAAAAAACGCTGTTCGTTTGCACGATGGGTTAGTGGTAGAAAGCGTGTTGATTCCAACTCAAACAAGAACCACAGCCTGTGTATCAAGTCAGGTTGGTTGTAGTTTAGATTGTAATTTTTGTGCTACAGCACGATTAAAAAGAATGCGTAATCTAGAACCAGCAGAAATTTACGATCAGGTTATAGCAATTGATAAAGAAAGTCGTTTGTATTATAATCATCCTTTGTCGAATATTGTTTTTATGGGGATGGGAGAACCTCTCATGAATTATAACAATGTGATGAAAGCAATCGATATGATTACTTCAAACGAAGGATTAGGAATGTCGCCAAAGCGAATTACGGTTTCAACTTCGGGTATTCCTAAAATGATTAAAAAAATGGCTGATGATGAAGTCAAATTCAAATTGGCTGTTTCTTTGCATTCCGCTATTGATGATATTCGTTCCCGGATTATGCCTTTTAGCCAAAACTTTCCTCTGGCTGATTTACGTGAAGCACTAGAATATTGGTACCGAAAAACCAAAAGCAAAATATCTTATGAATATGTAGTTTGGAAAGGAATCAATGATAATAAAGCTTCGGTTGATGCTTTAGTAAAGTTTTGTAAATATGTTCCCTGCAAAGTCAATTTGATCGAATACAATCCAATCGATGATGGTGAATTTCAACAAGCATCTGAAGAATCAATAAATGCATACATAAAAGCATTAGAATCTATAGGAGTTGTTGTGAAAGTTAGAAGAAGTAGAGGTAAAGATATTGATGCTGCCTGTGGGCAATTAGCCAATAAAGAGGCTTAAAAATAAAAAAGGAGTTCAAAAAATTGAGCTCCTTTTTTATTTTTGATTCTTGAGACGTATTTAATTATTCTAATGTAAATGGAACGGCTATGGCATCAAATTTGGCATCAAATTTAGCAATCAACTCTGCATTAGTAGGAGGGGTAGTAGGTGGATCTGTAACAGGAACTATAGCGTATAAATTACTGTTGTATTGTATAGGAGCAGTAAAATGTTCTTGAAGTTTCAAGTCAATAGCTAGTCTAGATGAATTATCACAATCACCTGTTCCAAATTTAATTACAGCACTATGTGTACCTTTTATGATGAAATGTGTTCCAGAACCTGCGAATGGTATAGGGCTTGAAGCAAGGCTGCAAGATGTTTTGTATACTAATGGAGTGTTCAATGTTGCAATAGTAAAGCTAGATAATAAATAATTAGTTGGGCTTAATGTTACATAGGCTTCATTAACAGAATTGACATCATCAGTAAGATCCAGACGAGTAGAGTATCCGTTGGTAATTTCTCTCACAATCCATCCGTTACGTAGATAGGTTCCAATCGATGTAGTGTATTTAATATCTGTCATCGTTAATGTGGCTTTTGAATGTGCGGTTGGAGTTGCTACCATTTCTTGTTTCCAATCTCCTTTTCCTTCTATTGTGTTGCCGTTGATAGTGAAATTATTGAAAGTAACTGTCATGGTTTTAGTGGCGGATGTTGTAAATGGATGAACCAAAATGATTTGTCCTTTTAGGGTGTGTCCTCTGAAGACGCAAGTTTTATCATTAGCACCAAAAGTAATAGTAATAGTTCTAGTTGTTACTGCTGGTGTTCCCGATGTTAAATCGACAGAACTAACCTCTGCATTAGCTGGGAGCATTGAAGTGTATGGAGCTGCAGGTGTAGCAGGGTTAGAGGTAATGCCAATCTTTGCTTCAAATTGATCATTAACGAGAATAGCTACGTCCTCTATGGCAATGTCTGTTTTTAGGCTGGTTGTTATTTCATCGGTGGTTAAAATTGCGTTTTCACTCGAATTGTTATTTGAATTATCAGAATCATTATCACAGCTAGTATATGTTAATGCATTTAGTGCTAGCATGCAGAGGAATAATTTTTTTGTTTTCATAATTTTTTAAAAAGTTTAAGGTTAGTTATTTGATGTTTTAAGGATGTTTTTTATGTAGTTAGGAGAATGTGGTTTATACTAAATTCTATAATGTTCCTAAGATAAAAAAAATATATTTATGCGAAGTTTCCCTTAATTCATTGGTAACAAAACTAATTAAAAATGAATTTTGACTGGTAGATAAAAGTCCTGTTTTAGGTTAAAATTGTCCTTTTTTGAATCACTTGTAAAAAAAAAACAGTAGTAAGACCAAGTTTACTACTGTTTAATTTTTTTGTTTGTATTTTTTTATTAATTCTGTTTTTTTCAGAACTGGACACTGAGTGCTTTATTTCTTTAATTCGATTGAAGTAGTTACACCATTTATGGTTACAGTGGCAAGATTGTCACATTCTCCATTTCCAAAATCTACTACTGTTTCGACACCATTTTTAACTTTTAAAATAGTACCAGAAACAGGGTAAGGTTTTTTACAAGCTGTTACATATTTTAGTGGTGTTTGTATGGTGTTAGTCCAAGTGTCGCCATTTGGTTTGCTGGTGGTTTCGTTTCCTGTTACTAGAAATACATTGTCGTACCAACTTGCAGTATCATAACCTTCTACAAATTCTTTTGTTCTGTTTCCTTTTCTAGAATAAATAGAGCCATCTTCAAAAGTAATTGTCATGTCTATCGCTGAAGTATATACTGGATGTATTGCTGTTAGCAAATCTGTACTTTTTTTAGATCTGGTTAAAGTTCTATTGCCATCAATTTTTTTACCGTTATGATAAAAATTATCAAATGTATAAGAAATGGTTTGTTCTGTAGAAGAGAAATTACCAGAGAAGCTAAGTGTAAATTTTCCTTTTAATACATTTCCATTTTCTAATGTACATCCTTCTGTTCCAAAATCAATTGTGCCTGTAAAAGTTCCATCGATAAAAGTCCATGAAGTTGTTGCGCAGGCAGGCAACATACTTGTAGGATGTGTTTCGGTTTTGGTGGTAATGCTTTGTTGTATGGAATATTGATCCTCAGTAATATTGGAAATGTCATCGATGGCAGCATCAATTTTTGCATCAACGGTAATTTGATCATTTGCTGTGGCATCAGGATTGTTATCGTTGGTTTTGTCTGATGAATCACAACTAATAAAAAAAGTAATTGCAAATAATGAAGCAATAAATAAAATTTTTGTTTTCATAATTAATTGTTTTTAAAGTTTATAATAAAAGGTTGGATTGCACGAATACATAAGCACAATTTTTTTCAATAGAAATGGGTAGTTTTTAAAATAAATCCAAAAAAAATAAAGTGTTTTTGAAAGGATTTATTTGTATTTTAGTAAATAAAGTTTACAGCTAAATACTATATTTATACAGTTATAATCATAGTTGCAATCCTTATAGGTTCGACGTTTTATTGAGTAATTGAAAAATGAACAATTGTGTTGGAATAAAAGCACAAATAATTTACAGTTTACATAATTATGAATAACGTTTTTTTATTTAAAATAGTATATTTGACATCTAAATGAACATTACTACACAAATAAAACAGCCAATAGTTAACGAAATGGAGCTTTTCGAAAAAAAGTTCTACGAATCGATGACTTCCAAAGTGGCGCTTTTAAATCGTATTACATACTACATTGTCAATAGAAAAGGAAAACAAATGCGTCCTATGTTTGTTTTCTTGATGGCCAAAATGGTGTCCAAAGGTGATGTAAACGAAAGAACATATCGAGGAGCTTGTGTGATTGAATTGATTCATACAGCGACACTAGTTCACGACGATGTTGTCGATGATAGTAATCGACGCCGTGGTTTTTTCTCCATTAATGCACTTTGGAAAAACAAAATTGCCGTATTAGTTGGTGATTATTTACTGTCCAAAGGATTGTTACTTTCTATAGATCATGGGGATTTTGATTTATTAAAAATTATTTCAGTAGCAGTTCGTGAGATGAGTGAAGGGGAATTGCTTCAGATAGAAAAAGCCAGAAGACTTGATATTACCGAGGAGGTTTATTACGAAATCATCCGAAAAAAGACCGCTACTCTTATTGCTGCTTGTTGTGCTCTTGGTGCAAGATCCGTTTTAGAGGATGAGGTTCAAGTAGAAAACATGAGAAAGTTTGGTGAACTCATAGGAATGGCTTTCCAAATAAAAGATGACTTGTTTGACTATTCAGAAGAAGCTATCGGAAAACCTACAGGGATTGATATCAAAGAGCAAAAAATGACTTTGCCTCTTATTCATGTTTTGAATAACTGTACTCCAAAAGAAAAAAGTTGGCTCATCAATTCCATTAAAAACCACAATAAAGACAAAAAAAGAGTCAAGGAAGTTATTGCCTTTGTAAAAAACAATAATGGCTTGGCTTATGCTGAAAATAAAATGATTGCATTCCAACAAGAAGCCCTTCAACTGCTGAATGCGTACCCTGAATCAGATTATAAAGCAGCACTTATTTTGATGGTGAATTACGTTATCGAAAGGAAAAAATAAATTTAAAATAAAAACTTTTTCAATAATACTAAACACTTAACAGGTAGCTGTTTGGTGTTTTTTTTATGAATTAATTGTGTTTTTATTTTATTTTTTTTAAAACTCATACAACCTTTTTTGGTTAATTCTCGTCTTTACTTATAGAAACACTTTTATAAAAAACTTTGAAAGTAATTAATTTACATCAGGAAGAAAATGAAGTAATTGTATTGGCAGTTGGTAATAACCGGCAGGCGCAACAATGGATTTACTCCAAGTATTCTCCGAAGATGTTAAGTGTTTGTCGACAGTATATTAAAGATTTACAATTGGCCGAAGATGTTATGATTACAGCTTTCATGAAAGTGTTTGTCAACTTAGGTCGATTTGAAAATAAAGGAAGTTTTGAAGGTTGGATTAGAAGGATAATGATTAATGAATGTATTTCGTTCATTCGGGTTGAAAAAAAAATAAGCTTTGTTGAGGATGAGATTTTTTCTGAAGAAAGTTTTAATAATATCGAAAGCCAGTTTTCGGTAGATGATATTCAGCTTTTGATTGACAACCTGCCTGATGGCTATAAATTAGTTTTCAATTTATATGCTATTGAAGGATACAAACATCAGGAAATAGCAACTTTGTTAGGGATAAATGAGGGGACATCTAAATCGCAATTATCACATGCCAGAAAGATGCTGAAAGAACTGATTAATAATCGAAAAAATTATTGTTATGGAACCGAATAAAATAGAAAAACAATTCAAAGAATTATTGAATTCTCGAGAAATAAAACCTTCTGAAAAAGCTTGGGACAAATTAGACGCAATGCTTGCTGCAGCCGATAAGAAACCAAAACGCAATTTCAAGTGGTTATATGTAGCTGCAAGTTTTGTTGGGTTTTTATTGGTGGGTACAATTTATTTCAATCGTTTTGATAGTGGAAAAATAGATAAGGTTAAACCTGTAGTTTTTGAGGGAAAAGCAAAAGAAAAAATTTTAGAAGACCAGGAAATAATCAAAGAAGATGTTTCGCAAGGGCAAAATCACAAAGAAGTAACTAAGAAAGAAACAGTTGTCACGTACGTGAATAATCAAAAAAATCATCCAAATAAGCTTAATAATAAGGAGGAAGAGGTTGTAGCCATTAATCATTTAAACGAAGATAATGAAATAGTTAATTCTTCTGAAACCAAGAATAACAAATTGCCTTCTAAAAATAAATACATTTCCGCAGAACAATTATTAGCAGAAGTTAGCGGCGCTAAATTTGAAAAAGCAACTACTGAGAAAACAATTGAGATTACTAACAAAGCTATCACGATAAATCCAAACGATTTATTGTTAAATGCTGAAACAGAATTAAATCAGTCTTACAGAGAATCTGCATTGGATAGACTTAACAAAAATTTTAAGGCTGTAAAAACGGTTTTAGCGAATAGAAATTATAAAGAGTAAATAAAAATCATCATCAATCATCAATCAAAAAACGAAAATCATGCAAAAAGTTATCTTGTTTACAATAATCATGTTAGTTGCTATGGTAACTAAATTAGATGCACAGAATAAGGGCAGTTATAAACATATTTTAGACTGGAATTATTGGCAAGCTGAGCCTCAAAAATACGAAATGAGTCTTGAGAAAAGCGCTGAGTCTGGTAATCAAAATATCTTTACAATTAAATCGGTTCAAAATAAAATTAATGATTTCGGAACTCTTATGAAAACCATTAAATCGGATTTGTATAAAGGTAAAACGGTTAAAATGTCTGGTTATGTGAAAAATGAAAATGTAAAATCTTGGGCTGGATTGTGGATGCGAGTTGATTATTATAAAAGCGATGTTCTGGCTTTTGATAATATGGAAAATAGAGGCATAAAAGGGACAAAGGGATGGCAAAAGTATGAAGTTGTTCTATTTGTTCCTACTGAAGCTACCTCTATTTCTTATGGAGTGTTGTTAAGTGGAACCGGTCAGATTTGGTTTAAAGATGTTGTACTTGATGTGGTTGCCGATACTGTTCCCGAAACAGGACCAAATAAAGGGCGAGAACACAAAGCAATTTCATTTGAAAAAAGAGCAAAAGCAATTGCCAATCAAATTAAAACCATTACCGATCATGAAAAAAATGCTTTAAAGAAGGAAGTAGATTCAATAGATAAGGAAGTTGTAAATGGAATGCTTTCTAAAGAAAAGGCCGAAGAACTTAAATTAAAAAAAGCACAAGTTCATGCTAATAATATTGAAAAAAATGTCGCTATTGAAGAAGGTAAATTAAATCAGTTAGTTCAAGATAAAGTTGATGGAAAAGTTGAAGAAGAAAATGCAAGGAAAAGAGAGCGTACAAATGTTATGCTTGGGGATGATGGGAATATTTCTATTGGAACCAGCGATACAGAAATTGGTCTTACTTCCTTCAAAGTATATCATGGACAAAGGGATAAAGATAATCGCCAATCTAAAAGAACAACCTCTCAATTTGTGTTTGCACTCGGTGTTAATAATTTAGTAACTGATAAACAAGTGGCGAACTCGGATTTTAAATATTTAGATTCTCATTTTTATGAATGGGGACTAACATTCAACTCCAGGATTTTGAAAGACAATAATCTGTTACATTTTAAATACGGACTTTCTTTAATGTATAATAATTTAAGACCAACTGATGATCGCTATTTTGTTAAAAATGGTGCCCAAACGGATTTAGTAGCTAGTGCTATTAATTTAGAAGAATCCAGATTTAGGAATGTGTATGTGATGGTACCTCTACATTTAGAATTTGATTTTACTAAGAAAGAAATACGTGATGGAGTTGATTATTTTAGAACTCATAAAAGTTGGCGAGCTGGTTTAGGTGGATATGCTGGGTTTAGGGTTAAATCAAAACAAATACTTTGTTTTGATGATGCAGTTGGTAATGATGTAAAGCAAAAAACGAAAGGCAATTATAATGTAAATGATTTTAATTATGGGTTAAGTACTTATGTTGGGTATAAAGCAACCAGCTTGTATTTAAAATATGATTTACAGCCTTTATTTGAAAATAATGCTGTAGATCAAAATAATATTTCATTAGGACTTCGTTTCGATTTTAATTAGGAATTAGTTAAATTGTTTTTTTTAAGAACCCTTTCAGAGTTTCAAACTCTGAAAGGGTTAATATTTTCAAAAAGGTAGTAACTTAGCGACTTCATAACTTAGCAACTTAATAGAAATTGATTTCACAAGCAACGATAGACACTGTTTTTGAAACTGCTCGAGTAGAGGAGGTTATTGGCGATTTTGTTCAATTAAAAAGAGCGGGAAGTAATTTTAAAGGGCTAAGTCCATTCTCGGATGAGCGCTCTCCTTCGTTTATGGTGTCGCCTGCGAAAGGAATTTGGAAAGATTTTAGTTCTGGAAAAGGAGGTAATTCTGTTGCTTTTTTAATGGAGCACTCGCATTTTACCTATCCTGAAGCCATTCGTTATTTGGCCAAAAAATACAATATTGAAATTGAAGAAACCGAGCAATCGGAAGCAGAAAAAGCTAATACCGATATTCGCGAAAGTATGTATTTGGTTTCTGAATTTGCCAAAGATTATTTTCACAACACCCTTTTGCATTCAGAAGAGGGAAAAGCTATTGGTCTTTCTTACTTCAAAGAGAGAGGCTTTACAAGTGATACTATAAAGAAATTTTCACTTGGATATTCTCCAGAAACTTGGGATGCATTGACCAAAGAAGCTTTGGGAAAAGGATATAAACTGGAATTTCTAGAAAGTACTGGATTGACAATTGCCAGAGAAGATCGACCATTTGACCGATTCAAAGGCAGAGTGATGTTTCCTATTCAAAGTATGTCAGGGAGGGTGCTTGGTTTTGGAGGTAGAATTTTGACTAATGATAAAAAGGCTGCCAAATATTTAAACTCTCCTGAAAGTGATATTTACCATAAAAGTAAAGTGCTTTACGGTATTTTTCAAGCCAAACAATCTATTGCTAAACTAAATAATTGTTTTTTGGTTGAAGGATATACAGACGTAATTCAGTTCAATCAAGCAGGTGTTGAAAATGTGGTTGCATCTTCAGGAACTGCTCTTACACCAGATCAAATTCGATTAATTAATAGGTTAACTAAAAACATTACGGTGCTGTTTGATGGTGATGCGGCAGGACTTCGTGCTTCTATTCGTGGGATTGATTTAATTCTCGAAGAAGGGATGAACGTAAAAGTCTGTACTTTCCCAGATGGAGAGGATCCTGATAGTTTTGCTAGAAAGAATTCGTATGAAAATTTGATAGCGTATTTAGATGAAAATGCTAAGGATTTCATACAGTTCAAAGCATCACTTTTGATGAATGAAGCCAAAAACGATCCTATTAAGAAAGCGGATTTGATTCGAGACATGGTTGCCAGTATTTCTAAGATTCCAGACAGAATTCAAAGAGAAATATATATTCAGGAGTGTTCCAGAATAATGGATATTTCAGAGCAGGTTTTGACTAGTACATTGGCGCAATTAGTCAAAAAAGATATTTCTGAAGATGGAAGAAAAGTAAAACAGGAGCAAAAAGCTTTTGAAGTTGTTAAAAATGAAAGCCCGGTTCAAGCTGCCAAAGTTGATGTTTTGTATCGTTTGGAGCGTAAAATAATTGAGATGCTTTTACTGTATGGAAATAAAACCGAGGAATTTGAAGATGTTTATTTGAGAACAAATGAATCGGGTGAAATAGAAAATGTTACTGAGAAAAAAGAATATAAAGTATATCAAAGGATTTATTTGAGTTTGCAGGAAGACGAAGTAGAGCTGGCAAACCCTTTGTTTCGTGATATTTTTAATGATATAATTCAATATTATCTTCAAAACGAAAATGTAGAAATTGAGAAATATCTAATGCATTTGAATTCTGATTTTGCTCAAGAAGTGACTGATATTTTGATGGAAGATGAACGTTTAGTGCTTCACAATTGGGAGGGACAAAATATTTTTCCAAAAACGAAGAACGTGACTATTTCTCAGTATGTATCGGAAACTATTTTGACTATGCGCTGGTATTTGGTAGATAAGATTATAGATGAATTAAAAAACTCTGTATCAAATGAACCAGGTTCAGATAATACAGAGTCAATTTCTTTGGTGATGGATTACTCTAAACTAATTAATTTCTTTTCAAAAAAACTAGGAAGAGTAATGTCTCGCTACAGTTAAACGATTTCTAAAGTTTTAGCTTTGTTTACTAAATCTACTAGATTCGTAACGTTTAATTTAGTTAACAATCGTAATTTATAAGTACTGATTGTTTTTTCGTTAAGCGATAAAATTTCAGCAATTTCATGGTTTTTCTTTCCGTCGCTTAAATAGCGTAATACTTCAACTTCACGATTGGAAAGTTTTCTGTACAAACGCTCGCTTTTGCTTTGTTTTGCAATCAAAGCAATGTTTTTCATCACAGCTTCATTCATGATGATTTTTCCTTGCTGGACTTTGATAATTGATTGTCCCAAAGTTTCCAGTTTTTCGGTTTTGTGAACAAATCCAGAAACCCCTGCTTTAATAGCATTTGGAGCGTAAATTTGTTCTGAAAGCCCGCTGTAAAAAATAATTTTTGTTTTTGGGAAATTTTTCAAAACCGATTTGATTTCGAAAATACTTGATAAACCTTCAAGTTCTAAGTCTAATACAAGTACATCTATTTCTTTGGTAAGAAGGATGTCTTTTACCATTGCAAAATTACCAACGTTAGCAACGATTGATATTTCTGAATGGTCTTTGAAGTACGATTTTATTCCAAAATGTACTACAGGATAGTTATCTGCTAAACAAACTTTAATCATGGTATTTAGTTTTAGGATTGTTTTTGAAGATATAAAATTAAAAAAATATTTCTATAGAAGTATAATTTTTCGGACAAAATATTTTTTTTTAACAGTTTATTATGCAAATAGGTATTGGATTCATCTTGTGTTGGTTACTTTTGTTAAGCTTATTATAAATTTCTAACACTGTTTTTTGACGCTCTGTAAAAGTGTTTTGATTTATTTCAGAATCAGATAGTTCCATTGCCCATTCCAATTCGTCATAACTGGCGCCCAATTGATCTTCATCTGAACGATCATCCCCGAATAGTCCATCAGTAGGTGCTGCGGTCAAAATAGAATTTGGAACTTTTAAATATTCTCCTAATTGATAGACCTCCGATTTCATTAAATCCGCAATTGGACTCAAATCTACTCCGCCATCTCCATATTTGGTGTAAAATCCAACTCCAAAATCCTCTACTTTGTTTCCTGTTCCTGCAACTAATAAACCATAAATTCCAGCAAAATAATACAGAGTGGTCATCCGCAAACGGGCACGCGTATTAGCAAGAGATAAATTTACAGAAGCTTGATTGTTTGTTGATGGAATTTCTTTTTTGAAAGTTTCAAAAACTGAAGTTAAGTCAGCTATTTCATTAGTAACATTAGGAAATCTGTTTTTTAATTGCTCAATGTGTTCTCTGGCTCTGGAAACATGACTGGGAGCCTGATGAATTGGCATTTCAACACATACAACTTTCAACCCAGTTTGAGCACAAAGTGTTGAGGTTACCGCCGAATCAATACCGCCCGAAATTCCTATAACAAAACCATTAACTTTAGAGTTTTCTGCATAGCTTTTTAGCCATTCGACAATATGAGTATTTACTTTTTCGATTTGTAGAGTTCTTTTTTTAGTCATAATAGTTTAAGTTTTAAAAAGCATGGGTGTATATTTGCAAAAAAATCCGTTAGATCTCTTTAACTTCCTTTGGAACAAATTTAAATAATAATTGTAAATGAAATTATATCTCATACCTATAGTTTTTTGTTTTCTTTTCTGGTCTTGCGATCAAAAGAGTAAAGTTGAAAAAGCTATAGAAGAAACTCCTATAGATAATATTAAGGTTGAACGTTTTGATAAACAGTTTTTTGAAACTCCTCCAAAGGATTTAGCTAAATTAAAAAAACAATATCCTTACTTTTTTTCTCCAAAAATTAGTGATACTGTTTGGATTAATAAGATGACTGCGCCTATTTGGAGAGAAGTGTATATTGAAGTGCAAAATAAATATCCAACAACTCAGGGCATTCAAAGTCAGGTTGAAGCTTTGGTACAACATATGAAGTATTATTTTCCAAAAACCAAAACACCTAAAGTTATTACCTTGATTTCGGATATGGATTATAGAAATAAAGCAATTTATGCCGATTCTTTAATTCTTATTTCATTAGAATTGTATTTAGGTAAGGAACACCGCTTTTATCAATTTCCTAAATATTTGAAGCAAAATTTTGAAGAAAGACAGATGATGCCTGATGTAGTGACTAGTTTTTCTCAAGGTAAAATTGCTCCGCCAACTGATAAGAATTTATTGTCTCAGATGATTTACTTTGGTAAACAGCTCTATTTGAAAGATGTTTTACTTCCAGAATATACCGATGCCGAAAAAATGGGTTATACTCCTGAGCAATTGCTTTGGTGTCAGGAAAACGAAAGTTATATTTGGCGTTATTTTATCGAAAGAGAAATGCTTTATAGTGACGATCAAAAGTTAACTTCTCGATTTATGGAGCCTTCACCATTTTCAAAATTTTATTTAGAAATTGATAATGATTCTCCAGGAAGAGTAGGTCAGTGGATAGGATGGCAAATAGTGCGGTCGTATATGGAAAATAATGATATAAAGGTAGATCAGTTATTAAAAATGGATGCCAAAGAAATTTTTGAACAATCAAAATATAAACCTAAGAAATAATGTCAAAAGATAATACCTCAGAAATTAAATTTTTAGTCGAATTAGACGAAAACCGAGTGCCAGAAAAACTTTTTTGGACTGCAGAAGAAGGCGGAGTAAAGCTTTCGGAATCAAAAGCGATTATGCTTAATGTTTGGGATCATAAAGCCAAAGAAAGCATGCGGATTGATTTGTGGACAAAAGATATGCCTGTAGATGAAATGAAAATTTTCTTCCACCAAACATTAGTAGCTATGGCGGAAACGTTTAAAAGAGCCACAAATGATGAAAAAATGTCAGATACAATGCTGGACTTCTGTGATTATTTTGCAGAAAAATTAGATTTGAAGCAATAGTTTTTTTGCTTTTAAAATAAATATCCCAAAACTGAAAATTCGGTTTTGGGATATTTTTTATTCTGAAAAATATAATGTTTAAAATCCTGAATTGTTTTTAAAGACTTCTTGATTAACTTCGTCAATGTAGTTTAATAATTCTTCTTTACCAATGGTTTCTGTAGATGAAGTAACGAAATATCTTGGCATTTCGGCCCAGTTATTTGCAAACATTTGCTTTTTGTAAGCTGCAATATGGGAATCAATTTTTACTCGGCTAATTTTATCAGCTTTTGTGAAAATAATACAGAATGGAATTTCACTTTCGCCCATGTATTCCATAAATTCAAGATCTATTTTTTGAGCTTCGTGGCGAATATCTATTAGAACAAAAGCACAAACCAGTTGTTCTCTTTTTTCAAAATAATCGGTAATGAATTCCTGAAAAACAGATTTTGTTTTTTTTGAAACTTTGGCATAACCATAACCTGGTAAATCGACAAGAAACCAATTGCTATTGATTAAAAAATGATTGATAAGCTGCGTTTTTCCTGGTCTTCCAGATGTTTTTGCCAGTTTCTTTTGATTGGTCAACATGTTAATTAATGATGACTTTCCAACATTGGATCTACCAATAAAAGCATATTCGGGCAAAAAATCCTTTGGACATTTGCTTACATCTGAGTTGCTTATAACGAATTCGGCAGTATTAATTTTCATCTAGTAGTGTGTTTGATTCCATTAGTAATAAAGGAAGGTCTTTGTTGACTATTTTCCAAATCAAGATATCATCTACGGAATCATAAGCGTGGATGACCTTGTTTCTTAGGTCAACAATTATTCTTGCATAAGAAATAGGAATGCTAGGATCAATTTTTAATAATTTAGACATTGCTTCGCCTATTATCTCAATTTCTCTTTCAACTGCTCTGCGTTTGGTTTTGTTGGCTGTGTATTCTTCAAAAATTCTCCGTCCTTCAAGATGCTCATCTATTGAATTTATTGAGTCAATTATGTCAACGAGTAATTTTTTTTCTTCCCGTTTCCTCATAATAATTGAATTTTATTTTCATTGATGCTTTCAATAAGATAGGGGTTTTTCAATGTTTTTTCGGCCACAAGATCAACTTGTTTTTTTAGTAAATCTTGTAATTCATGGAGCAGATTGAAATAATTGTCAGCGTAAGTTTCGTAATTCAAATCTTCTGAAAAAGTAAATAAAAAATCAACATCGCTATCTTTATTTGACTTTCCAGTAGCTGCACTACCGAATAGATAAACTCTTACCGCTCCATATTTGGTAAAGAGTTTTTTTATTTGAGGTAGCTTTTTTTTGATTTTCTCTTCCATCCTTTTTTAATTAATGTTCAGCTAAATGTGTATGTGTTAGCCAATCTTCAAGATGTGCGTTGAATTGCTCTGGCTCTTCCATCATGGCGGCATGACCACATTTGTCTATCCAGTACAATGTTGAATTTGGTAACAATTTGTGAAATTCTTCAGCTACATCAGGTGGTGTAACTTTGTCGTTTTTCCCCCAGATAATACACGTTTGCACATGCATTTTTGGTAAATCTTTGGCCATATTATGACGAATAGCACTTTTGGCAATCGTCAAAGTTTTGATCAATTTTACTCGATCGTTTACAGTTGCATATACTTCGTCAATAAGTTCAGGAGTAGCAATTTTTGGATCGTAAAATACATCTTCGGCTTTTTTCTTGATGTATTCATAATCTCCTCTTTTCGGGTAACTGTCGCCCATGGCGCTTTCGTACAGACCGGAACTGCCTGTTATTACTAATCCAGATACTTTTTCAGGAAATAATTTAGTGTGATATAGTGCGATATGACCACCGAGTGAATTTCCTAGAAGTATAACTCGGTCTAATTTTTTGAAAGTAATGAAGTTTTTTACATAGATCGCAAAACTTTTTACATTGGTTTTTAAAATGTTTTGAGTGTAAATAGGTAAATCGGGAATAATAATTCTGTATCCTTTATTCGAAAAATAACTAGCTACAGCATCAAAATTACTAAGTCCTCCCATTAAACCATGTAAGATGACAATTGGAATTCCTTCTCCTGCTTCGTAATATCCGTATTTGCCCTCTTTTTTATAATATTTTTCCATGCTTTAAATGACAATTTCAATTTTCCACAAATATAGGGTTTAAAAAATTAAAAAGAATTTTAGTGGCACTTTTTTCTCCTTTTGCATTTACTAATGAAAAGAAGGTTTTTCGAGATGAATTTTGAGTCTTTTTTAACGATTAAGGAGTGTTTTCTATACGCTTTTAAGAGTATGTTTTAAGATTTAAAATTGGAGGTTTTTTTTAAAACGAAAACCTTTCTTACTAAATATTAAATGAATAGCTAATGTTCTGATAGTCTATAAACTAAGCTTTTTTAGTCGAAAGTGGATAAACTTATCAACAAAGTGGTAGATAGTGGTAAATTGTGGTAAAATTTTATATATTTTTGCTTCATACAATTAACATATCACACTTGAGCACAATTATAGGGACATATGAGTGTAAAGTCGATGCAAAAGGACGGGTTTTATTACCTGCTCCCTTAAAAAAGCAATTGGCTTCCTCGCTTCAAAACGGTTTTGTTTTGAAGCGTTCTGTGTTTCAGCCTTGTTTGGAATTGTATCCTATGGAAGAATGGGATTTGGAGATGAAAAAAATCAACAAACTTAACCGATTCGTAAAAAAGAACAATGATTTTATTCGACGTTTTACCGCTGGTGTGAAAGTGGTTGAAATTGATGCTTTGGGTAGATTGTTGATTCCTAAAGATTTAGTGCAGGTTGCTAGTATCTTCAAAGATGTGGTTTTTTCTTCAGCTATAAATATTGTTGAGATTTGGGATAAGGATTTGTATGAAAAATCAATAGACGGTTCGGATATTGATTTTGCAGATTTGGCCGAAGAAGTAATGGGAAATTTAAATGACGATGACAATGGAATATCATAATCCAGTATTGCTTCACGAATCAGTGGACGGTTTGAATATAAAACCTGATGGGGTTTATGTGGATGTTACATTTGGTGGCGGAGGTCATTCTAAAGAAATATTGAAAAGGCTAGGTCCAAATGGAAAATTGTTTGCTTTTGATCAAGATGAAGATGCTTTAGCAAATGCATTACCTGATGAAAGGTTTACATTAATTAATGAAAATTTTAGATTCATAAAAAGGTTCATGCGTTTCTATGGTGTGAAAGAAATAGATGGAATTCTAGGAGATTTAGGGGTTTCATCACATCAGTTTGATGTTGCTGAAAGAGGTTTTTCTACTCGATTTGATGCAGGATTGGATATGAGAATGAGTCAGAAAAATGATTTGAATGCTTATCGTGTAGTTAATGAATACGATGATGCCAATTTAAGAAGAGTATTCTTGGATTATGGAGAGTTAAAAAATGCGCCAGCTTTGTCAAGAACAATCATTGAAGCCAGAGCTCATCATCCAATCAAAACTACTGATGAATTGAAAGAAGTTTTGATGAAATATTTGCCAGAAAGAGTTCGGAACAAAATATTAGCTCAAATATATCAAGCAATTCGTATCGAAGTAAATCAGGAAATGGATGTTTTGAAAGAGTTTTTAGAACAGTCTCTTGAGATTTTGAAACCAGGTGGAAGACTCAGTATTATTTCTTACCATTCATTAGAAGATAGACTGGTAAAAAGATTCATGAAAAACGGAATGTTTGAAGGAGAGCCAGAGCGTGATTTTTATGGAAATTTTTCAGTTCCGTTTAATTCGGTTGGGAAATTAATTGTTCCAAATAACGAAGAAATCAAATTGAATAATAGAGCCCGAAGTGCTAAGTTAAGAATTGCAGAGAAAAAGTAATATATAATGAAAGGTGGAATTTATAACATATTAAAAGCACAATTTCTTATAGATGATAATGCGGTTAAAAACTGGCGTTTTATCGTTTTTGTGATTTTACTTGCTATAATAATGATTGCAAATACACAACGTTACGAGCAAAAAGTATTTAAGATTGTTGAATTGACTAATAGAGTAAAAGAATTGCGTTCTGAATTTGTAGATAGACGTTCGGAGTTGATGAAACTTAAAATGGAATCTACGGTTTCTGCTAAAATGGAAGAAAAACAAATTTTTCCATCAACGGTACCTCCGGTAAAGATTGAAGTCAAAGAAGATAAAGAGAAAAATTTCTTAGAAAAATTATGGCAGTAGAAGATAAATATATATCCTATAGAACCTATTTGGTTGCCGTTTTGATCTTTTTTATGGCAATGGCTGTTGCGATTAAATTGACAAACATTCAGTGGGTTGATGGTGATCATTACAGAAAACTAGCCAAAGAAAGAACAGTTAGAAATTTTGTTATACCTGCTAATAAAGGTAATATTTATTCAGCTGACGGAAGTTTATTGGCAACTTCGATTCCAAATTATACTATTCGTTTTGATGCTCTTGCTCCAACAAAAGAAAATTTTGAGGAAAATGTAAAAATGTTGTCTGATTCCTTGGGAATGATGTTGGACAAATCTAGTAGTACTATTCAAAATGAATTAAGAAAAGCCAGAGAACACAAAAACAGATACTATTTGGTAGCTCAAAAGTTGAGTTATACACAATATATGAAAATAAAAGGGTTTCCATTATTTAATTTGGGAGCTTATAAAGGAGGAATAATTGTTGAGCAAAAAACGGTTCGTGAACATCCAATTGGGCAAATTGCAGAGCGTACTATTGGTTATGAACGAAAAATGCTGAATGGTATTTCTGATGGAAAAGGGATAGAATGGGCTTTTCGCGAATATCTAAATGGTAAAGACGGTAAAATTTTAAAGCAAAAAATTGCCAAAGGACAATGGAAACCTATCCGTGATGTAAATGAAGTGGAGCCTCAAGATGGTTATGATGTGGTTTCAACTATCGATGTTTATATTCAGGATATTGCGCACCATGCTTTACTAAAACAGTTAGAAGAATACGAAGCAGATCATGGTTGTGTGGTAGTTATGGAAACTAAAACGGGTCAAGTTAAAGCCATTTCAAATTTAGGAAGAGCGAATGATGGGACTTATTACGAAACGACCAATTATGCTTATGCCGAATCTCATGAACCGGGATCGACTTTTAAACTGGTTGATTTGATGGCGATATTAGAAGATAAAGTTGCTGATACCAGTACGGTTTATGATAGTCATGGTGGAGTGGTTGTTTATTCTGGTCGAAAAGTAAGAGATTCCCATGAAGGCGGTTATGGTAAAATATCATTGGCTCGTGGATTTGAAGTTTCGTCTAATACAGTAATGGTTCAAGCTGTTTATAACAATTACAAAAACAATCCTACCAAATTTGTAAATCACGTTAATTCATTTGGTCTGAATAAAAAATTAGGTTTGGCTTTTAGAGGAGAAGGAGTGCCTTTTATCCCTCAACCAAGTGATAAAAATTGGTCAAATCTATCGCTTCCATGGATGGCATTTGGCTATGGAGTTTCGGTTACGCCATTGCAAACATTAACTTTTTATAATGCAGTAGCAAATAATGGAGTGATGGTAAAACCAATGCTGGTAACAGAGATAAAAGCATGGGACAAGACCATAAAAAAATACGATACGGAGGTTATGAATCCAAGGATTTGTTCGCCTGAAACATTAAAGAAAGTTAAAGCGGTTTTGGCTAATGTGGTAAAGAAAGGGACAGGAGCTAAATTGTATTCTAAAGATTTTCCAATGGCAGGAAAAACAGGAACGGCTCAAGTAAACTATGCTCGTAATGGAGGAATGGATAAGCATTATGCTTCTTCGTTTGTAGGTTATTTTCCTGCTAATGATCCTAAATATTCCTGTATTGTAGTGGTTCATAAACCGAACACTGCCAATAATAATTATTATGGTGCTGATGTTGCTGGACCAGTATTTAAAAGGATAGCTCAAAAAATTTATACCGATACACCTTCTACGAATATTATCAAAAAGTTGGATCGACCTAATCAAATTCAGGAAAGTAATTACAACACCTATTATGCGAAAATGCAGAACAAACAAAGTGTAATTCCGAATGTCAAAGGGATGTCAGGAATGGATGCAGTTGCGTTATTGGAAAATTTAGGTTTAAAAGTTAAAGCTGTCGGAGTTGGAAAAGTGAAAAAACAATCGATTCAAGCAGGGGAAGCTATTGTGAAAAATTCATCAATTCTATTAGAATTATCATGAGTATATTAAAAGAAATATTATATAAAGTAGCGATAGAATCAGTAACAGGTTCTACTGAAATTGCAGTAAATCAATTGCATTTTGATTCAAGACAAATTGAACAAAATGATGTTTTTATTGCAATTCGTGGGACTATTTCAAATGGACACGATTTTATAGCTAAAGCAATTGAACTTGGAGCTACAACAGTAATTTGTGATACGCTTCCAGAAGTTTTGGTTAGTGGCATAACTTATGTTCAAGTGAAAGATACCAATGCAGCCTTGGCTTTTATGGCTGCCAATTTCTATGGAAATCCTTCTCAAAAACTAAAATTAGTTGGAATTACAGGGACAAATGGTAAAACGACTATTGCTTCATTGTTGTATCAGTTGTTTAAGAAAGCGGGATTCAAAGTTGGATTATTGTCAACAGTAAAGATTATGGTTGATGAAGTAGAGCACAAAGCAACCCATACTACTCCAGATTCAATCACTATCAATTATTTTTTAAATGAAATGATTGCTGAAGGTGTTGAATATTGTTTTATGGAAGTAAGCTCTCATGGTATTCATCAAAAAAGAACAGAAGCTTTGCATTTTGCCGGAGGAATATTTACGAATCTTTCACATGATCATTTAGATTACCATCCAACATTTGCTGAATATAGAGATGTGAAAAAATCTTTTTTCGATCATTTGCCTAATACTGCTTTTGCTTTGACTAATTCTGATGACAAGAACGGTCCGGTAATGCTCCAAAATACAAAGGCTAGAAAACTGACTTATGCTTTAAAAACTTATTCAGATTATAAAGCTATAATTCTGGAAAATCAATTGTCTGGTTTGTTGTTAAAAATAAACGACAACGAAGTTTGGGTAAAGTTGATAGGAACATTCAATGCTTACAATCTTTTAGCAATCTACGGAACTGCTGTGGAATTAGGTTTAGAAAGCTTCGAAGTACTTCGGTTAATGTCTGAATTAGAAAGTGTTTCCGGGAGATTTCAGTATATCGTTTCAGATTCAAATATTACAGCCATTGTGGATTATGCCCACACACCAGATGCACTGGAAAATGTGTTGAATACAATTAATGATGTACGTACTAAGAACGAACAACTCATTACAGTTGTTGGTTGTGGTGGTAATAGAGATACAGCGAAACGTCCTGTGATGGCAAATATCGCTACCGAATTGAGTGATAAAGTGATTTTGACTTCCGATAATCCTAGAAATGAAGAGCCAGAAGCCATTATCCATGAAATGGAGAAAGGTGTTCAAGCTCAGAATTTTAAAAAAATGTTATCAATAACTGATAGGTTACAAGCTATTAAAACGGCTTGTCAATTGGCACAACCGAACGATATTATATTGATTGCTGGTAAAGGACACGAAACATATCAGGAAATCAAAGGTGTACGTCATGATTTTGACGATATGAAAAATGTAAAAGAAATTTTAGCCCAACTATTTAAATAAAACAATATGCTATACTATTTATTTCAGTATTTAGACAAAGTAATGGATGTTCCTGGAACAGGAGTTTTTCAGTACATCACTTTTAGATCATCTTTAGCATTGATGTTGTCATTGTTATTGTCGACTATTTATGGTAAGCGTATAATTGGTTTTTTGAGAAAGCAACAAGTTGGAGAAACAGTTCGTGAACTTGGACTGGCTGGGCAAAATGAAAAAGCGGGTACACCTACTATGGGAGGTATTATTATCATATTCGCAACGCTGGTACCTGTTTTACTTTTTGCAAAACTGCATAATATTTATATTGTTTTATTAATTGTAACCATCTTATGGATGGGAACAATTGGTTTTATTGATGATTATATTAAAATATTCAAAAAAGATAAGGAAGGACTTAAAGGCATCTTTAAAGTGGTTGGTCAGGTAGGTTTAGGAATAATTGTTGGTTCAGTACTTTATTTTAGCCCAGTAGTTACTGTGAGAACCGATACAGGAAAGACTGATATTTTTAAATCAACTACTGAGACAGTAATAAATCCAGTTTCTAAAGAAGAGAAATCTACAGCTACGACTATCCCCTTTTTCAAAAATAATGAGTTTGATTATGCTGAATTGTTAGCTTGGACAGGAGATGGTTATCAAAAATGGGCGTGGTTGGTTTTTATCCCTGTTGTGATTTTTATTATCACAGCGGTTTCAAATGGTGCTAATCTTACAGATGGAATTGATGGTTTGGCTGCGGGTACTTCGGCGGTTTCGGTCTTTGCACTCGCCATTTTTACATTCGTTTCAGGGAACATTTTTTTCTCGAACTATTTAAATATAATGTACATACCCAATTCTGGGGAAATGACTGTTTTTATTGCTTCTTTCCTTGGAGCGCTAATTGGTTTTCTTTGGTATAATTCATATCCAGCCTCGGTTTTTATGGGAGATACTGGAAGTTTAACAATAGGTGGAGTTATTGCTGTTCTGGCAATTGCTGTTCGTAAAGAAATGCTTATCCCTTTATTATGTGGAATCTTTTTGGTTGAAAACTTTTCGGTTGTATTGCAAGTGAGTTATTTCAAATATACCAAAAAGCGTTTTGGAGAAGGACGAAGGATTTTTTTAATGTCCCCTTTGCATCACCACTATCAGAAAAAAGGATATCATGAAAGTAAGATAGTCACGCGATTTTGGGTTGTTGCAATTATGTTAGCTGTCTTGTCAATTGTCACACTGAAATTGAGATAATATATGAGGCTAGTAATTTTAGGAGGAGGAGAAAGCGGTGTAGGAACTGCGATCCTCGGAAAGAAACAGGGCTATGATGTTTTTGTTTCTGATTTTGGAAAAATAAAAGATAGTTATAAAGAGGTGTTGATCATTAATGAGATCGCCTGGGAAGAAGAAAAACATACTGAGGAGTTGATTTTGAATGCCGATGTAGTAATGAAAAGTCCCGGTATTCCTGATAAAACGCCAATAGTGAAACTGTTAAAAAGCAATGGTGTTTCTGTAATATCTGAAATCGAATTTGCTGCAGCTTTTACAAATGCGACTTTCATAGGAATAACTGGGAGTAACGGTAAAACGACTACTACGATGTTAACCTACCATGTGTTGAAATCAGCAGGATTAAATGTTGGGTTGGCGGGTAACGTTGGAAAGAGTTTTGCCTGGCAGGTGGCTGATAATAATTATGATTTTTATGTCATTGAGTTGAGTAGTTTTCAATTAGATGGAATTGAAAAATTTAAGCCACATATTGCTATAATTACAAATATAAGCCCAGATCATTTGGATCGTTACGATTATAAGTATCAAAAATACATTGATTCTAAGTTCAGAATTACGATGAATCAAACGGAAGAAGATTTCCTTATTTATGATGCTAGTGATGAAGCAATTTTAGAATGGTTAAAAAATAATAAAGTAAAAGCAAGATTAATCCCTTTTTCGTTAACCGAAGAGTTCAGCGAAGGAGCATATATAAAAAACAACACAATGGAAGTTAAGATCAATCAAGAAGAGTTCACAATGGATGCGGGTTACATGTCATTAGAAGGAAAACATAATTTAAAGAATGCTATGGCCGCTAGTTCTGTTGCAAATATTTTGAAAATTAGAAAATCTACGATCCGTGAAAGTATGTCAGATTTTCAAGGTGTTGAACATCGTTTGGAAAAAGTACTGAAAATTCAAAATGTTCAGTATATCAATGATTCTAAGGCTACCAATGTAAATTCTGTTTTCTTCGCTTTAGAAAGCATGACCACACCAACTGTTTGGATTGTTGGAGGTGTTGATAAAGGAAATGATTATCATGAATTGATGCAATTGGTTCGTGAAAAAGTAAAAGCAATTGTTTGTTTAGGAGTTGATAACAAAAAAATTATCGATGCCTTTGGAAATGTTGTTGATATCATGGTGGAAGTAACAAGTATGAGCGAAGCTGTTAAAATGGCTCAACGTTTATCCGAAAAAGGAGATACTGTTTTATTGTCGCCAGCATGTGCAAGTTTTGATTTGTTTGAAAACTATGAAGACAGAGGAAGACAATTCAAACAAGCGGTTAAAAATCTATAAATGAAAAGGTTTAAGTTTTAAGGTGTTTCATTTTAAACTTTAAACAAAGAAAACTTTAAACGAATAACATGAAAGAGCTAATTAACAAGTTGAAAGGAGATAAAGGCATTTGGTCATTTGTGATCTTATTAGCCCTGTTTTCCTTTATGCCTGTTTTTAGTGCCAGTAGTAATTTGGCTTATTTAGGTCATGGTACAGGGAATACTTTGGGTTATTTGGTTAAACACCTAATACATGTTTGTTTTGGATTATGTATTATTTATTGGGTTCATAACATTCCGTATCATTATTTTAGAGCCATTTCGAAAGCTGGATTACCTATAGTTTGGCTTTTATTAGCCTATACATTAATTAAAGGAACTGTGATTGCTGGTGCCAATGCGAGTAGATGGATTCAGATTCCATTTGTTGGTTTGTCGTTTCAAACGTCCACAATGGCAGCTATATTTTTATTCATATTTGTAGCTCGTTATTTGTCTAAAACTAGAGAGACACCGATTACGTTCAAATCATCTCTTTGGGAACTTTGGTTGCCGGTTTTTATAACGTTAATGTTTATTCTACCTGCCAATTTCTCTACGACTGCTTTTATTTTTTCAATGGTTCTAATGCTTGCTTTTATTGGGCAGTATCCAATGAAATACATTGGATTTATTTTAGGTTCTGGAATTATAATACTTGCTTTTTTCTGGATGCTTTCAAAAACTTTTCCTGATGCTAAATTGTTTAGCAGGGTGAGAACTTGGGAAAGTAGGATTGAAAATTTTACTAAAAACAAACCAGGTGAGGATGATTATCAAATTGAAAAAGCTAAAATTGCAATCGCATCTGGACAAATATATGGATTAGGTCCCGGCAAGAGTGTACAGAAAAATTTCTTACCTCAATCGTCTTCCGATTTTATCTATGCCATTATTGTTGAAGAGTATGGTTTAGTAGGAGGTTTAGGAGTTTTATTTTTGTATTTATTATTGTTGTTCAGATTTGTAATTGCTTCCCATAAAGCCAATACTCTTTTTGGAAAACTAGTGGTAATAGGATTAGGGTTTCCCATGATTTTTCAAGCCATGATTAATATGGGAGTGGCGGTTGAATTGTTGCCGGTAACTGGACAAACATTGCCTCTGATAAGTAGTGGGGGTAGTTCTATCTGGATGACTTGTTTTGGTTTAGGAATTATCCTAAGTGTAACTAAGAAAGAAGAAGAAATCGCTCAGGAAAAATTAGAGAAAGAAAGAAGAGAAGAAATTCTTCAAAAACTCATTGATAGGGAAATGGAAGCGGAACACGATGAAGCTGATTCTAAAAAAGGAAATAAAAATTTTGACACCAATGATTATTCAATTACCGATAATTCGAATAACCCAATGAATGCGGTGTTGAAATAATAAGGTTTGTTGAATTATAATATATAGTTTGTTACAATTTAGTAGTAAATAAAGTAACTAAGAATTTTCAAAATGGCAAAGCATAAATTTATCTTAAGCGGAGGAGGAACGGGAGGTCATATTTATCCCGCCATTGCAATTGCAAATGAATTAAAGTCTCGTTTTCCTGAGGCGGAGATTTTATTTGTTGGTGCAAAGGATAAAATGGAGATGCAAAAAGTGCCTCAGGCAGGATACGAAATAAAAGGACTTTGGATTGCTGGTTTACAAAGAAAGCTGACTCTTCAAAATGCAATGTTCCCTTTTAAACTCGTAGATAGTTTATTGAAATCTAGAAAAATAATTAAAGAGTTCAAACCTGATGTTGTCATTGGAACGGGAGGATTCGCTAGCGGACCATTATTAAATGTGGCTAATAGTATGAATATTCCAACCGTTATTCAGGAACAAAACTCATACCCAGGAATTACAAATAAATTACTAAGCAAAAAGGCAAATAGTATTTGTGTCGCTTATGACAATTTGGATAGATTTTTTCCAAAAGAAAAAATTGTTTTAACAGGGAACCCTGTTCGTCAGGATTTGTTGGATATTCAATCTAAAAGAGAAGAAGCAATTGAGTATTTTAAGCTAGATGCAACTAAAAAAACAGTATTGGTTTTAGGTGGAAGTCTTGGAGCGAGAAGAATCAATCAATTAATAGAAAAAGAGCTGGATAAGTTTCTTTCTTTAAATGTTCAGGTAATCTGGCAATGCGGAAAGTTTTATTTAGAAGATTATAAAAAATACAATCAGCATAATGTTCAGGTTGTTGCTTTCATCGAAAGAATGGATTTGGTTTATGCTGCGGCAGATGTTGTGATTTCACGCGCTGGTGCTTCTTCGGTTTCGGAGTTGTGTATAGTGGGGAAACCAGTGATTTTTATTCCATCTCCTAATGTGGCTGAAGATCATCAAACCAAAAACGCTCAGGCAATAGTGGATAAAAAAGGGGCAATTTTATTGAAAGAGGCGCAGTTGGATGAAGATTTTAGTTTGGTTTTTGAATCGTTAATTAAAGATCAAGGCAAGCAAGATCATTTGAGTCAAAATATAAAATTATTGGCTATGCCAAATGCAACTGTTCAAATCGTTGATGAAATCATTAAGTTGATTAAATAAAGAAAATCTGGAATTGATATTTCTGATAAATTAAAAATAATACAAAATGAATTTAAATCAAATAAAAAACGTCTATTTCATTGGGATTGGAGGCATCGGGATGAGTGCTTTGGCTCGTTATTTTAAAGCCATTGGTAAACAAGTTTCAGGTTATGATAAAACGCCTTCAATGCTTACTACTGAATTGATCGAAAGCGGAATTGATATTCATTTTGAAGATAGTATCAGTTTGATACCAACAGATTATTATATTGAGAATACATTGGTTATTATTACCCCAGCAGTACCTGTTAAGCATTCGGAGTGGAATTATTTCATAGAACGTAATTACCAGGTTAAAAAGAGGGCTGAAGTTCTTGGAATCATTACCAAAGACACCTTTTGTTTTGCCGTTGCTGGAACTCATGGAAAAACCACAACCTCTAGTATTCTTGGGCATATTCTATATGAAAGTGGAGCTGATGTAACTGCTTTTATTGGCGGAATTGTTGAGAATTATGACTCGAATTTAATTGGAAACGGTAAAACCGTAACTGTTGTCGAAGCTGATGAGTTTGATCGTTCCTTCTTGCATTTGCATCCCGATATTGCTTGTGTGACTTCAATGGATGCTGATCATTTAGATATTTATGGGACAAGTGATGCGATAGAGGCTTCCTTTGTCGAATTTGCAAATAAAGTTGAGGACAAAAACAAACTTTTTATAACTAACGAATTGCCTATAGATGGAGTGGTTTGTGCAGTTAATGAAGAGGCAGTTTTTCAAGCCTTTAATGTAAGAATAGAAAACAGTAGATATGTTTTTGATGTTAAAACCCCAAACGGACTTATTAAAAATTTAGGTTTCGGATTGCCAGGTAAGCATAATTTAATGAATGCTTTGATGGCATTAGCAATGGCAGTAACATACGGCACCCCAACCGATGCTATTGCCAGAGCTTTGGAATCCTTTAAAGGGATAAGAAGACGTTTTTCGTACCAAATAAAAGAGGAAAAGTTAATTTATATTGATGATTATGCGCATCATCCTACCGAAATAAATGCAGTGCATCAGGCGGTTAGAGAGCTATATCCGGGTAAAAAAGTATTAGCGGTTTTTCAGCCTCATCTATTTAGCAGAACTAGAGATTTTGCTGATAATTTTGCCAAAAGCTTATCAGCTTTTGATGAAGTTTTTTTGATGGAAATTTATCCAGCGCGTGAGTTGCCTATGGAAGGAATTACTTCTCAATGGCTTATGGATAAAATGACTAATGAGAATAAGAAAATTGTAAGCAAAGAAGATTTGATTTCTGAAATTGTAGCAAATGATGCAGCTATTATTGTTACGATTGGTGCTGGCGATTTAGGTGAAATGGTTCCTTCAATTAAAAAAGCATTATATGAAAATCTTTAATTGGAATAATGTAAGATTAGTACTGATGTTTGGATTGGTAATTTTTCTTTTTTCTTTTACATCTAAAAGAAATTCGAAGAGGAAATTGACCAAAACAGAAGTTGTTTTTGTAGGTGATAACTCTCTTTTTTTAAAGAGTGAAGCGGTTAATAAATTGTTAATAGAAAATAATCAGAACTCTTCAACCATAAGAAAAGATAGGCTAGATTTGAATAAATTGGAGCGAGTATTGAATACTCATGAGATGATTGAGAAAGCAGATGTGTTTGTGAGTATCGATGGTGTCCTGAAAGTAGTGGTAGAACAAAAGACGCCAATTGCCAGAGTTTTTGATGGTGAAGGGTCTTTCTATATTGACAGTGAGGGAAATACTATGCCTTTGTCGGCTAATTTCACAGCTCGGGTTCCGCTTGTTTCTGGGGAGATAAACAAGAAAAACAAACAAGATTTATTTAAATTATTTAAGATAATTTATGATGATGCATTTTTGAAAAAAAACATCATTGGTATTCAAATTGCGCCTAATGGTAGCTTATTAATGCAGAATAGAAATTATAATTATCAAATTGATTTCGGTGGTTTGATAAACATGAAACGAAAATTTCAAAACTATAAAGCTTTTTTTCAAAAAGTAAGTTTAGACGGTTCTTTGGATAAATATAAAAAAATAGATCTCAGATTTACGGAACAAGTAGTTTGCACAAAATAATAGAAAATGGAAAAAGAGAATATTGCAGTAGGTCTAGATATTGGGACGACGAAAATTGTTGCCATGATAGGCAAAAAGAATGAGTATGGAAAACTTGAAATTTTAGGTGTTGGTAAATCTAAAAGTTTGGGTGTAGCTAGGGGAGTTGTAAATAATATTACACAAACGATTCAGTCCATTCAACAAGCAATTCTTGAAGCCGAAAATAATTCAGGTTACAAAATAAAAGATGTTGTAGTAGGTATTGCGGGACAACACATTAGAAGTATTCAACATAGTGATTACATCAGTCGAAGCAATCCTGAAGAGGTTATTGGAGGAAATGATATTGATTTATTAATCAATCAGGTTCATAAATTGGCCATGTTGCCAGGAGAAGAGATTATCCACGTTTTGCCACAAGAATTTAAAATTGATGGACAATCAGATGTAAAAGAACCAATAGGAATGTACGGTGGAAGACTGGAAAGTAGTTTTCACGTAGTTGTTGGACAAGCATCATCAATTAGAAATGTTGGAAGATGCATTCAAAGTTCTGGTATCGAGTTGTCAGGTTTGACATTAGAACCTTTGGCTTCGTCTGATGCAGTTTTAAGTCAAGAAGAAAAAGAAGCTGGTGTAGCTCTTATAGATATAGGAGGAGGAACAACGGATTTAGCGATTTTCAAAGATGGAATCATTCGTCATACCGCTGTAATTCCTTTCGGTGGAAATGTGATTACAGATGATATTAAAGAAGGATGTTCTATCATAGAAAAACAAGCTGAATTATTAAAAGTAAAATTTGGTTCTGCTTGGCCAGGAGAGAATAAAGACAATGAGATTGTTTCTATTCCAGGTTTAAGAGGTAGAGAACCTAAAGAGATTTCGTTAAAAAATCTTTCCAAAATAATAAATGCAAGAGTTGTTGAAATCATTGAACAAGTTTTTACTGAAGTAAGAGCTTATGGACATGAAGATCCTCGTAAAAAATTAATTGCTGGTATTGTACTTACAGGTGGAGGTGCACAATTAAAACATATCAAACAATTAGTGGAATACATCACAGGAATGGACACTCGTATAGGTTATCCTAATGAGCATTTAGCAGGAAATTCAGATGAGGAAATTTCAAGCCCATTATATGCAACAGCAGTTGGTTTGGTAATGAATAGTATTGAAAACAAAACCCAAAGTGCTGTAAAAATGCAAGCAGTGATGCCTGATAAAGTAGCTTATTACCGAGAGCCAGTTGCAGAAATTATTAAAGAAGAATTTGTGCAGCCAGAAAAAGTTCTTCAAGTAGAACCTATGAAACATGAATCTACTGAGAATAAAATTAGAAGATCATTTTTTGATAAATACGTGGATAAAATCAAAGAATTTTTGGATAATGCTGAATAATAAAAATAATTAGAGAATAAATCAATTATCGATAATCCTTTTTGCCCCAAGCCTTGAGTAGATAGAGATAATGTTAATAAAAATTTAAAAAAACCATATGATGTCAAGCAACACAGAATTTGGAAGTATTTCATTTGATTTGCCAAAGAATCAGTCGAATGTAATTAAAGTAATTGGAGTAGGTGGAGGAGGTAGTAATGCCATCAACCACATGTTTAGACAAGGAATTAAAGGCGTTGATTTCATCGTTTGTAATACCGACTCTCAAGCACTTGAAAATAGTGCTGTGCCTAACAAAATTCAATTGGGAGTAAATTTAACTGAAGGGTTGGGAGCTGGTGCAAACCCAGATGTAGGTCATCAATCTGCTATAGAAAGTGTTGCAGAGATCGAAAAAGTTTTGGATGTAAACACTAAGATGGTATTTATAACTGCCGGTATGGGTGGTGGAACAGGAACAGGTGCTGCTCCGGTTATTGCTCAATTGGCTAAAGAAAAAGATATATTAACGGTTGGAATTGTGACTTTGCCTTTCTTATTTGAAGGGAAAGTACGTCAGGAACAAGCGTTTATTGGTATTGAAAAATTACGTAAGCAAGTAGATTCCTTAATCGTTATCAATAATAATAAATTAAGAGAAGTTTACGGAAATCTTGGGTTTAAAGCTGGATTTTCAAAAGCGGATGAAGTTTTGGCAACAGCTTCAAGAGGTATTGCCGAAGTAATTACACATCACTATACTCAAAATATCGATTTACGTGATGCCAAAACTGTATTGTATAATAGCGGAACTGCTATTATGGGATCTTCTGTTTCTTCTGGTGAAAACAGAGCTAAGGAAGGTATCATTGCTGCTTTAGATTCTCCTCTTTTAAATGATAATAAGATTACAGGAGCCAAAAACGTATTGTTGCTTATCGTTTCTGGAACTAATGAAATAACAATAGACGAAATCGCTGAAATTAATGAGCATATTCAATTTGAAGCAGGTTCAAATGCGAATATCATTATGGGGGTTGGTGAAGACGAATCCCTTGGAGATGCTATTGCCGTAACTATTATCGCTACAGGTTTTAATGTGGAGCAACAAAACGAAATCGTAAATGTTGAGCCAAAAAAAATAATTCACACTTTAGGTGATGAGCAAAAAGGAGTTTTTGATTTATCAACTAAGACTGTTGCAGGTTTTAATTTGAATACAGAAACAGCTGTTGCTCCTACTACCGAAGAAAGAATAGTTTTTGATTTAGTAGAAGATGTTGCTATTCCTGAACCAGTAATCGCATCTATCAATGAGGACGAATTAATTGGAATGACCGAATTTATTAAAAATTTGGATGTAACATTTGAAATCGTTTCTCCTATAAAAGATATTGATTATGTTGTTGCCAATCCAGTAAATGAGGTAGTGAGAGAAGTGAAACCTGAGCCTGTTCGTTTTGAAGAAAAACAAGAGCAAACAGCTTTCACATTTGATATTCCTTTAAATAAACCAGAACCTGTACAAACAAAAGAAGAGACAAATGATTTTTTATTTGAATTAACAAATGAAACTCGTGAGATCAAAGTTGTACAGCCAGTTCAATTTGTACCGGTAACTGAATTGTCTGATAACGGAGTAATCAAATACTCGTTAGAAGAATACATGGAGGTAGAAAACGATTTTATGGAATCTAAACCAGCAGCCAAAATTGTTGAAGAAGTGCCAGCAGAATTGAATATCACTATGAAGCAAGTAGCTGATCCAGTTACAGAAGCTGCTCCTGTACTCGAAAAAAACTCTCCGATTGATATGACAATCGAAGAAACACTTAGATTCAGAGCTGAAGAAAGAAGAAGAAAGTTGAAAGACTTTAATTATAAATTTCATGACAATAACGGATCAAGAGTGGATGAATTAGAGAGAGAACCAGCTTATAAAAGATTTGGTATCGATCTTAATAATTCACAAACCAATAATTCGACTTCAAGAATATCAGTTGGAACAGATAGTAATAACGATTTGCAATTGCGTTCCAATAATTCATATCTACATGACAACGTAGATTAACAAAGCCATTTTTTTTTTTTTTTAGATAGCCCGAAAGTTGAAAGGAATTTTCGGGCTATCTTTTTGCCATAAAGCATCAAACTAGTAGTTGGTATTGCCAGTAAAATTTTCTAAATTTGTCGGGCCTAATCCAGCTGTACATTGCAAGCTTTTTGTCGTAACTCTTTTTTTCTAAGAACAAGAAAGAGCTTCCTTTGGTCGCTTTTCTAGTTCAAGAAAAAAATAGAGTTTCTCCACAAAGGCTTTCCATTTCCATCTGGGGCAGTTATAAAAGTATTTAGTTTGCAGTGTTTAGTTTGCAGGTTGAGTCAAAATCAATAATCTAAAATTTAAAATATATATGAGTTTATCAGTTCAAATCATGGATGCCATTAAAACCGCCATGAAAGCAAAAGATACAGTAGCATTAGAAGCTTTAAGAGCGGTTAAATCAGAGCTTTTATTAGCACAAACTGCATCAGGTTCAAAAGAAGAAATTTCGGCTGATGAAGAGATTAAATTACTTCAAAGGTTGGTTAAAACTCGTAAAGAAAGCGCAAGAATATTTACAGAGCAAAATCGTCCTGATTTGGCAGAACCAGAATTGGCTCAGGTTGCAGTGATCGAGAAGTTTTTACCAGCACAATTAAGTGAAGCTGAAGTAGAAGCTGTCGTTGCAAAAATCATTGCTGAAACAGGAGCGTCAGGAATCGCTTCTATGGGTAAAGTAATGGGATTGGCATCAGCACAATTGGGCGGAACTGCCGAAGGAAAAACTATTTCTACTATTGTGAAAAAATTATTGGTATAAAACTAATATGAATTACAAAATTCAAATTATATTGCTCTAATTTGAATTTTGTAATTTTTAAATAATGACTGCGTAGTTCAACTGGATAGAATATCAGATTTCGGCTCTGAGGGTTGGGGGTTCGAACCCCTCCGCAGTCACAAAGTATAAGTTATGGTCAAAAGCAATTTTTGCAATAACATAAAAATAATAATATGCATCAATTTAATTTAAATTATCATTCTCAAAATACAAATAGTAAATAAGACGGAAATTACCCTGCAATTGTGCAGGGTTTTTTTTTGGTCTAAATAAGAATTAATCACTAAATACTAAATAAATGTTAGAAAAGCTTTTCAAACTCAACGAAAGAAATACCTCTTTCAAACAAGAAGCCATTGGCGGAACAGTCACCTTTTTGACGATGGCGTATATTATTTTTGTAAATCCTAATATTCTTTCTGCTGCAGGAATGGATAAGTCAGCATTAATAAGCGTTACTTGTATTGCAGCAATTGTTGGAACCCTTTTGGTTGGTCTTTGGGCTAATGTTCCTTTTGCGATGGCTCCTGGAATGGGACTTAACGCTATGTTTGCTTATACACTTGTAATGGGGCACGGAGCTTCATGGCAACAGGCATTGGGAGTTGTTTCTATGTCTGGAGTAGTATTTATCATAATCTCCATTCTTGGTCTCCGACACAAAATAGTCGATGCGATCCCCGAATCACTCCGGGTTGCGATAGGAGCGGGGATTGGTCTGTTTATCGCTTTTATTGGTTTTAAACAAATGGGGCTGATTGTTGCTCACCCTGCCACCTTAGTAGGGTTAGGAAAATTTACTCCCGCATTAGTTATTGGACTGATTGCTTTTATTGTTACAGTGTTTTTGGAAATCAGAAGGGTAAAAGGATCAATTTTGATAGGTATTTTATTAGCAACTATTCTTGGTTTTATCTTTGATGACAGTATAAAATTCCCAACTGAATTTATAAGCATTCCTCCTTCAATTACTCCCGTTTTTGGACAATTGGAAATTTTATCAGTTTTAAAAATATCTTTTATAGCTCCTATATTCTCATTTTTATTTGTGAATTTATTCGATTCTATCGGGACAGCAATTGCTTGCTCAATGGAAGCGGGTTTAGTTGATAAAGAAGGGAAGATGCCGCACATTAAAAAAGTTTTGGAAGCCGATGCTGTAGCAACCGCTTTTAGTGGTGTTTTGGGAACTAGTAGCACTGTGACTTATATAGAATCTGCTGCAGGTATTGCAAATGGTGCCAGGACTGGATTGAGCTCTGTTGTTACTGCTGGACTATTCTTCCTGGCGATGTTTTTTGCTCCAATTATTGGTGTTGTTCCTGCTTATGCTACTGCGCCTGCACTTATCTTAGTCGGAATTTTTATGGCTAAACATTTAATTAAAATCAATTTTACAGAACTTTATATTGCAGTTCCTACTTTCCTGACATTAATCTTGATGCCACTTACCTATAGTATTAGTTCTGGAATTGCTTATGGCTTTTCATCGTATATTATTCTTTGTCTTTTGACAAAAAACACAGATAAAGTTCATTCCATTATGTGGGGAATTGGTATGTTTTCTATATTGGAAATAATACTTTCGCAAATGAATTAATCTTAAAATAAAATAGCCTCATCTATACCATATAATACAATAGGTACCATATTATGAAAATTAAACTTTTATTTTTTACCCTTTTATTTACTGTTTGTGCCAATGCACAGGAAATACAATTAAATTATGACTTTTTACCAGATAGAGATTATCTTACCTTTACATTCGAAATTTTTAGACCAGATAAATTAGGAAGCACTTTCTTCTTCACAGATTATGACTTTAATCGTAAAGATGGTGCTAATCTTGGTTACTTTGAACTTGCCCGAAAATTTAATATTAAAAATAACCTTATTGAAGGCTTGAATTTTCACGTTGAATATAACGATGGTTTTTTAATAACTGATGATAAAGCTGGAAGTCCAGAAAATGCGCTAGGTTTTCCTATTAATCGTGCCTATTTGGTAGGTTTAGGTTTTCCAATCAAAATAGGGAACTTTGTGCTAAATACGACCTATATGTATAAAAATACCTATGGGTCTACTGGTTTTGACGGGCAATTTACCGCTGTCTGGTTTCATAACTTGTTTAATGATAAAGTAACTTTAAGAGGATTTCTTGATTTTTGGTCAGAAGACAGAATGGATGGTTCAAGCAAAAAAATGATATTATTAACCGAACCTCAAGTGATGTACAATCTTAATAAAAGTTTTTCTATTGGTTCTGAAATTGAAATCAGCAACAACTTTGTTCCAACTGAAGAATTCAAAGTATTCCCAACTATTATGGGTAGATATGCATTCTAAAATAAAACTTTTTTTATAAATAATTTGAAAGCCATTTATTATTATAGAAAATGGCTTTTTAATTTGTTAATTCTCTTGTAAAGCATCCAAATAATATTTTAACTATTTGTTTGAATAAAACGACTGTATGGTAAAAATGATTGTTTTTGCGTATTAAAATTTGTTAAGAAAAAGAGTTTATTAATATACTATAAAAAAATAATTTGCACCTGATAAACATCATATTTTGTGTAAATTTTCCTTTTTAAATTTGACTATAATTTAAAAGCGAAAGGTTATGAGACAGCATGTTCCAGTATCAACAATAATGACTAAAGATATTGTTAAATTGACGATAAAGGATAATTTAACAAAAGCTGAATCTCTTTTTAAACATCACAAAATTCGACATATTCCTGTAGTGCATGGACAAACTATAATCGGAATGTTGAGCTATACTGATTTATTGAGAATTTCCTTTGCAGATGCAATTGATGATGATGAAGAGGTAATAGATACCACCGTTTACAATATGTTTACTGTAGAACAAGTAATGGCTAAGAAATTAATAACAATAACTCCTGAAACTACAATTAAAGAGGCTGCGGAAATACTGGCTAGCAAAGAGTTTCATGCCTTGCCTGTTTGTGACGATCATTTATTGGTTGGAATAGTCACTACAACCGATTTAATAAAGTATTTGATAGAACAATATAAAAATTAAGTGTTTACTAGTTAGAAAGTCCCAACGTAGCTATCTGTGTGCTTGTTGGGACTTTCGTTTTTTATACTGTTGTCAATTGCTTTAAATCTGCTACAGTTTGAATAGGATCCTGAGCATTAAAAACAAAACTTCCTGCTACTAATACATCAGCTCCAGCTTCGATCAATTGAAGAGCATTTTTGTTGGTTACACCGCCATCAATTTCAATTAAAGTAGAAGCATTTTTCTCAACGATTAAACTTTTCAATTTTCTGATTTTTGCATAAGTGTTTTCAATGAAAGATTGTCCTCCAAAACCTGGATTAACACTCATGATACAAACCATATCAATATCATTAATTACATTTTCTAATAAATCTACGTTGGTGTGTGGGTTAAGAGCAACTCCAGCTTTCATTCCCTGTGCCTTAATAGCTTGAAGCGTACGGTGCAAATGCGTGCAGGCTTCGTAATGTACAGTCAAAATATCAGCACCTAAATCTTTAAACGTTTTGATGTATTGGTCTGGATTTACAATCATCAAATGTACATCTACTGTTTTTTTAGTGTGTCTTGTGATGGCTTCCAAAACTGGCATTCCAAAAGAAATATTTGGAACAAAAACACCATCCATGATGTCAATGTGAAACCAGTCAGCTTCACTGTTGTTAATCATTTCGATATCGCGTTGTAAATTAGCAAAATCGGCTGCTAAAACAGATGGTGCAATAATTGTATTCTTCATTGTGTAGTTAGGTTTACGTTGTCATGCATTTTATGTAGAGATGCACCGCAGTGTATCTCTACAATGCACCTTTATTTTTTGCAAAGGTAATATAAAAAATAAAACTCCGGATACCCGAGAATGAAGTTCGAATAGACCGGAGTTTTATTGATAAAAAATAAAACTCCGGTAATCAGCCGGAGTTTCAATCATCAATCAAAAAACGAACAGTTAATCAGACTGTTGTTTGCTGTAAAATCCCATTAGTAGGAATTTGGGTTTACCCAAGATATGTTTTTAAAATCTTACTTCTAGAAGTATGTTTTAATCTACGAATTGCTTTCTCTTTAATTTGACGAACACGCTCACGAGTCAAGTCAAAAGTTTCTCCAATTTCTTCCAAAGTCATTGGATGTTGGTCACCTAAACCGAAGTATAAACGAACCACATCAGCTTCTCTTGGAGTTAATGTTTCTAATGAACGCTCAATTTCGGTACGCAATGATTCGTGGATTAATTCTCTATCAGGATTTGGAGATTCTCCAGAACGCAATACATCGTAAAGGTTAGAATCTTCTCCTTCTACAAGAGGAGCATCCATTGATAAATGACGACCAGAGTTTTTCATAGACTCTTTTACGTCATTTACGGTCATGTCTAGTTCTTTTGCAATTTCCTCAGCAGATGGCGGACGCTCATTAGATTGTTCTAATAACGCATACATTTTGTTGATTTTATTGATAGAACCAATTTTGTTTAAAGGCAAACGAACGATACGAGATTGTTCAGCCAAAGCTTGAAGGATCGATTGACGAATCCACCATACAGCATAAGAAATGAATTTGAAACCACGAGTCTCATCAAAACGTTGTGCTGCTTTTATCAATCCAAGGTTTCCTTCATTAATTAAATCGGGTAGTGTCAGACCTTGGTTTTGGTATTGTTTGGCTACCGAAACTACGAAACGTAAATTAGCTTTTGTTAATTTCTCAAGGGCTCTTTGATCCCCGGCTTTAATTCTTTGAGCTAATTCTACCTCTTCGTCAGCGGTAATAAGGTCAACTTTTCCAATTTCTTGTAAATATTTGTCTAATGAAGCGGTTTCACGATTGGTAACCTGCTTGGTGATTTTAAGTTGTCTCATGTTTTTGTCTCCTCAATTTTTTAAGTGTACAAGTGGTTATACGTATGATGTATCTAAAAAGTTACAATGGAATGAATTTTTTTTTAATCAAATCGTTCTTTATATTTTTTAAACAAGCTATTCATTACCAATAAAACAACCCCAACTCCAAGTAATACTAATGCCCGAATTAAGAAATCAGAATTGGATAAGTCAAAGAACATCAGTCTGATAACACAAAGGCCAACCAGTGAAAGGGAAACGTATCGGAAGTATTTTTCTTTTAGAATAATTCCTAAAATTAATAATCCAAGCGCTTCCAATATCCAGAAAAAAGTTAGAATTCCTTTGTCAAAAGATAAATATAAGAAGCATCCAATACTTAATGTAGCGGGATAAATCAATAAACTGTTTTTGAGTTTGAAGTTTTCCATCCATTTTGAAGCCAGATAAATGTAAACTCCCAGAAGAGCAAATATCAATAGGTAAATGGCTAAAAATTTAGATTCATAAAAGTGAAAACTCAAAAAGCCTAAATGCAAATTCGCCAACAAATAATAAATGATACTGATGTTTTTTTTCTGACTTATTTTTTTGTGATACAAATAGAGATTCAAAATGGCAGCAATTGCCCAATACACAGGCAGCCATTTGTGTTCCAATTGTGTGAACATGATGATAGAAATCCAAATATTCAATATAATTTGATAATTGGTTTTCATCGAGCTAATGGCTTCTTTTTTGTTTAAAAGCAATACTAAAATCAATCCTAAAGCCACACTCGAAAGTTGTAAAATCCAATCGATGTAAGAGAAACTATTCAATTTGGTAATACTGTAAAAGATCGAAACTAGTATAGCCAGCATTGCAATTAGTGGTGCTGAGTGAATTTCGATTTGGATTTTTTTACGATCAATCAAATAGAAATTGAGCAATGCTAAAATCATAAATAACATCGGCAAATAATTGATTTCTACTTGCAGGAATAGCAAAGCAATAATCCAGGCATTCTGAATGTAAGGTAAAATGGTGACAAAACGTTTTTCTTCCTCTTTTTTACTTTTGAATTGCAAATATGAATATCCAATAGACAATAAAACGGTTGCAGTTTGTGCAGCATAAATAATCGTTTTTTCTTTTTCGTCTATGTTATCAATTGCAACACTGAACGTTAGAATAATACTTCCAATTAATAATAGGAACGAATAGTTTGAAAAGCGTTTGAACTCTTTGAATTTTTGGAAACCTATGAATGTCACAATGGTAAAACCTATGAAATAGATGGAGGTATATTCTAATTGAATACAAGAAAACCCAAATAATGCAATCGGAAATAATAGTAATTCGGAATTTAATAAATTATAATTCGTCCATTCTTCTAGGGTTTCTTCAGAATTGTTTCTGATTTTCTTGGCAAATAAAGCATAGATTTCTATTGCTGAAATGCCAAGACAAGTCAGTCCAATTTCGGTATTGGTTAAGTTTTTCGATAGATATAAGGCTAGTAAACTGCCAATGATTATAAACAAGTAATAAAACAAGTATAACACTCTTTGATTGGCTGATGTTAGACTATTTCTTTTGAAATTAATCCACAAAAATTCGTGATTCAGCAGTGCAATTCCAAACAAACTAAAAATTTGAGCAACAGGTTCCGCCGGTAAATATTTATAAACCAATAATGCTAAAAGAGCGTTAACGCCGATAATTCCGAAGAATCGAATAATGAAGTCATTTTTATAAAAATAGTTTACAAACCAATTGAATGCCACTACACTCAAAAATCCTAAAGCAAAAAACCAATCGGAATTTGATTTTTGTTGGGTGTGTATAATGGATAGACCAATCAATAACGACAACGGATAGAATATAAATCGTCCAATATCGAAAGTTGGAGTTTCAAATTTATATTTTAAGAGTGTCCATATTGAAGCAATCCCAATAACAATGTAATAAAATGAATTGTTTGCCAGAACAGTATTGGATTTTAATATCACAAATACGGCAAATATGATAGCTAATAGACCATTTACACTCAAGCTGTCTTCCGCATAGAACGAATCGACTTTTGAAAATTCTTTTTTGATAGCAGTCAGTATAGGGGTTGAAATTGCAATTGTAAATAAAAGAATTGTAGTTGTAAACGTATTCGTGATTTCGCCGACATACAAAGGGTTGAAAAAAAGTAATAGACAAAAAACGAATAATAGTAATCCGTAAAAATGATTGATGCCAAGAAAAATGCGGTGCAATAACGCTTCTTTTTCTTTATATACAACAAATAGACAAACAAGTGTCAATAGATACAAAATACAGGCAATGATGTCGATTCCAACTTTCCAGTCGTTGAGCATAATGACGCTTAATGCTAAAAGAACAAACGCCACCATTCCGTCTAAATGATAGAGCCAATAGACTTTCTTTTTGCGGGCACGTAACGCAATAATAAAACAGATTATTGCACCAAGGAATAAGACAATAGTTTTGAATTTACTTCCCGTAGAATGCAAGATCAATCCCGTTGCAAATAGCCCCCAGTTGATTAAATGAGTAATGAATGCCGCTTTGTCAAAATAAGTATTTTCATAAACGCTGCGATATTGCATAAACATACAACTACCGGCAACAGTAATGATTCCGAGGATAGCAAAGATATTTTCTGTAACTGTTAATGTGGTACCTTGTGCATTAAACCAAATATCAAAAATGATAAAAGCGGTAATGACAATCAGCAAATGATATTCCCACTTTTCTTTGTACGAAAGTATAATTCCGATGGTACATGTTATGGCTGCCAGGAGAAATGTAACTAGTAGTTTTTCGGGAATGACACATAAAATAAGCATGCTCAAAATCACATGAAGCGATAAGAAAGTTTGCTTTTTGATGATGTAACCGATGTATAAATTAAGCGCAATTCCGAGTCCAATTAACGAATAACCAGCTGCCGTATTTGTGATAAAGGTCAGTGGTGGAATTTGAGACGCACCAAAAGTTCCAAATAAAAATAAACTGGCACCGGCGCTTCTGAGCCATAATCCAGTTTTGACCCATTTTTCTTTTTTGTTTAAAAAATAATAAGAGCCAATTAACAGAGAAGCATACAGCCAAATAATTAAAATTCTAAATAACGGAGCCACTTTTAAAGCAGTGTAAATGCTTAAATAGCCAATTCCAAGCACCATAATTGCAGTTCCTAAAATTCCAGTCCAGTTGTCTGCAAATTGTTTTTCAGCATTTTTAAAGAATTTAGAAAAGGCACTTTCTTCATATATTTCTTCCTCTGGCTCTTCTTCTTCAATTGGAGTTTGGTTTTCTAATATAGGAGCGGATTTGCTTTCGTAAGCCGAAAAGGCTTGGTCAATTTTGTTTAGTACAATAGATTTATCATCGACAACACTTTCTTCTTTTGGTAAATCTGTTTCAACAATAAGGGAAGGAATAGGAGGACTTTCTGTAATAGGTTCTATTATGTTGTCTGCAACAGTTTCCGTTACAGGTGCAATAATAGGCTCGATTTCTTGAGTTTTTTGCTCTTCAGTTATTGGAGTACTGTTTGTTGCGGGGATCGTTTTGTCCTTAATAATCTTTTGGATTTCGGATAGTTCTTTTTGGAGTTTTTCATTTTCTCTTCTGTAACTTTCAAGGGCAGATTCCAGATAATTATAGCTGTTTCGTAGGTTGGAAAAATTATTGAAAAGCACAACAATACAAATGAATAAACCAAAAACAAAAAAGCCCATAATTTAAATTTTAATTTGTGAAATATAAGGATTAAATCGTGTTAAGACTAAAATAACAATAAAAATCTTAAGCTATTTATTGTAATTATTTTTTTAAAGTTATATAAAATAAAAATACCTGCCTCATAGTATTGAAACAGGTACTTCTAACTAATTAAAATATTAATTTAGATAAAATGTTTTAAAAAAATGCTCAATGGCGTAAGCTTTTCAGGGGATTAATCCATTCCTTCTAAATTGATGATTCTATCGAATATTTGTTTTAAAAAGATAACAAAAAAGAACAAGCCACCAGCCATGATGAAATGATCAGTTGTAATGGTCAGAGGAGCGTCCAAAATGTCATATAAACTTGGAAGAATAATGCATAATGACGCTAAAAGTCCAATCCAGGGATTGATTTTGGTTAAAAAGTTTCTTAATCTCATATTGTTCGGGGTATTAAGTTCTAGTCTCATAATGTGTTGATTTTTATCGCTTTGTAAAAGTACTGTGATGGTTTTCTTTTTTATTGATAAATGGTATGAGATTGAATTTTCTTGTCACGAAGTTTGTTATACAACAAACGTATTCTTTTGTATTAAAAAAAAACAGAAACTACTATTTAGTTTTATTTATAAAACGATCAAATAGTTACAGTATTAGTTGGTTAAGTGTTTTAAAATCAGGTTCTTTTGTGTTTTTGTTGCGATGTTTTAGACTGTGCCTGGATTCGTTTGGTCTAAAACTAATGATTATGACAATATGTTTACTTTTTTGATAAAATCTTTATACGTGTCACTCAGATTGATTTTGTGATTTCCTTTGAGAATGACAAGATTGTCGGCAAGTATTATTTCTTCAATAACATCTGTGTTTACGATATAGTTTCTGTGTGTCCTAACGAATTTATTTTTGTCGAGAAGCTCACTAATTTTAGTTAACGAGATCAAGATAACAAATTTTTCTTTCTCGGTAATAATGTTGCAATAGCGATCTTCGACTTCAATATAAAGAATGTCTTTCAGGGATACTTTTTTTAGAACGTTTTTCTTCTTGATAAACATATAATCATTACTGATTACAGTGTCTTGGTCTTCACTCAAAAAAACATTGGTTTGCTCGTAGAATTTTTCGACAGCCATTTCCAGAGCGTAGAGAATCTCTAATTCATTGAAAGGTTTCATTAGAAAACTAAAAGGCTTGGTCAGTTTGGCTCTTTCAAAAATCTGACGATCTTGGGAGCTAGTCAGGAAAACAAAAGGTTTAGTACTGTTGGGAACAATGTTAATGGTTTCTGCAAAGGTAATTCCTTCTGGCTTTCCGTCCAGAAAAACATCGATGACAACGATGTCAACAGGGTTGCTGTAAAATAAAGTAAGTGCATCTTGGTAATTTCGGGCAACGCCTACAATGTTGTAATTGTTAGCCAGTAAAACTTTGCTTAATGCGTCGCTTTGCTCTTGCGTGTCTTCTATAATGAGTACGTTGATATTATCCATTTTGTTCGGTTTTTGGGAACGAAAGTATCATTTTAGTTCCTTTGTTAAGTTCGCTTTCTATGGCTAAGGTACCGTTATTTTTTTTAATCATCTGTTTGCACAATTGCATACCTAAACCAGTTCCTATAATCTCTGAGTTGTTTTTCTTGGCTAATAATTCATTGTCTTCGAGCAATTCATCAATAGTGTTTTGAGTCATTCCTAAACCAGTGTCCTGAATCACGAGTTGGCAAAAATCCGTATTTGTTTCTTCGGTATAAATGTTGATTTGTCCATTCTCTTGGGAGAATTTTATAGCATTGTCGAGTAAGTTACGAAGTATAATTTTTAGCGAATCGAGATCTACGAAGACAAAACTGTTTTTTGAAACGTTATTCTCAAAAGTGATGGCTTTGTCAAGTAGTAATGGCTTGTAGTTGTATTCTATTTGCTGAACAATTGAAAATAAATGTACGGAATCTTTATGAAAATACAATTGCTTCGTTTGTAACAATGCCCAATGAAGCAAGTTGTCGAGCAAACTATAAGCACCGTTTGCAATACTATTATTTTGATGAAGCAGTTGGTCGAGTTGATCGTAATTTTTGGTTTCTAGCGAAGCGGTTAATTTGATATTACTGGTTTTTAACGCATTTACCGAAGATCTTAAATCATGGCTAACAATAGAAAACAATTGGTCTTTAGTTGCGTTGAGTTCGTCTAGTTTTTCTTTCTGCGCAAGAATTATTTTAGCATTTTTTACTTTTTGAGCATACACATAAACCCCTCCTGATAAAAGCAATAACAACCCCAAAGTCGAAAAGAACATCGTATTGCGTTGAGTATCTTTTAATTTGTTCTCTACTTTGAGTACTGAAATTTGTTTTTGTTTTTGGGCTACAGCATATCTTTTTTCATAATCAGCGACTGCCCATATTTTGTTTTGATCATTTAAAGAATCTTTCCATTGCTCGGATTCTTTTCTGTAAATAAGCGCTTGTTTGTAGTTACCTCTGTTTTCTTCTACCATTGACATATTAAACGACCCTAAATATTTTTTATCAAAATTTTTTATGTTTTTTGATAAGGCATAAGCCTTTTGAAAATAGGTAATAGCTTCTTTATCTTTATATTGTTCGTAATATAAGTTGGCAATATTTGTATAGGATGAAAAAAGAGATTTATCGTCTTTTTTGGAATGCAAATCGTTATTGCTTTTTAAAAAGTATGATTCCGCCTTTTGGAATTGCTTTAAATTGAGGTAACAAATGGCAAGGTCTGTATAAATTTTGGGTAATTGGGAAGTGTTTTTTTTAAGAATTAAAGCAGCTTCCTCTTTAAGATAGTAATTAATTGCTTTTTGATAATTCTTTTTTCTTGATGCAATAAAGCCGAAATTAGCATTAACCAATGGATAAAACGAAAAATTTTGGGAAATCAAAGAGAACTCCTTTTCGGATTCATTATATAATTCTTTTTTTATAAAAGAATATCCTCTCAGAAAATGACAATAATCTGAGAGGTCTTTTTGGTTAGAACTTAACTGTTTCATCGAATAGACCAAAGTTGAATCCCATTTTTTATTCTGATAGAAAAACTGCGCTTTGTTGAAATTTACCTCACTTTTATATTCAGAAGCTTTATTTTTAAGTTCTAACTTAAATTGATCAGCATAGGTTTTATTTTGACCTTGAATAATGGAATTGGAAATTAAAACCAAGAGAAAAAGTATTTTTTTTAAATAATGCATAAATTTTAAAATTAATATCTCTCTTGATTTTTAAAACATTAGAGATATTTTATTTGTTTTTTAAAAATTCCCATCAGGGTCTGTATCTGTTTTAGTACCTCTAGATAGATCGTCTTCAAGTTCACTAGCGTCATCCTTCTTCGTGCCTTGTAAAAAAGAAAGAACTTGTGTTATATTTTTTACGGTCTCTGAAGTGTAATCTAGTTCTACATACCATATATTACAAGTTTCAGGTGTAGTCTCTGAGGTATTATGTTTAAAATGGATTGTTAAAAGATTGCCATCTTCTACCGCAGACTTTACAATCGGGTCTTTCTCAACATCAGAGTTGATGTATAGAGTAGCTCTGATTTTTAAAGTCAAAGAACCTCCTTCTGGAGTGTAAGGCCTTACAGATACTTGAGGAGAAACTGGATAAATAACATTAGTTGGATCCAGAAAAGTAAAAACTCCAGAATTGATTTTTGTGATTTGAATAACTTTAAATGACATAGGGGGAATTGTTTAGTTAATTATTAATAAATTATTGGTTAAAGATATTTTTTTTCTTTGAATACTATATGGTTATTCTGTTATTTTTTACATAGAAAATGATTGATTCTCTTAATATAGTTAAGATGTGTGATTTTAATTAAGAAAATGTATGAGAAAGTGGCAAGATGTTTTTCGTGTTGTTTATTAAAATATGTTGGAGAGATTTTACATAAGATTGTGATAAGGTAATGAGCAGTAAAATGGCTTTGATAAGAAACAATATTGAATTATCAATTTACAGTAATCATTAAAACCGAAAAGCCCCGTTTCATAATTATGAAACGGGGCTCTTTCTATAAAATAAACCTTTAGTAAACTAAGATCGGATTACTCTTTTTTCTCCTCACGTGGAGGTCTTGGGATAAGTGCTTTTCTTGACACTTTCTCTTTTTTAGTTTTAGGATCAACTCCTAAGTATTTCACTTGGAATACATCACCCATGTTTACTACATCGGCAACGTTTTCTGTACGTTCCCAAGCTAATTCAGATACGTGTAATAAAACTTCATTTCCTGGAGCTGCAGTATATTCTACAACGGCACCAAAATCTAACATTTTGATTACTTTCACTTCGTAAGCTTCACCCATTTGAGGTTTGAAAGTGATAGAAGCAATTTTAGCTAATACAGCTTCAATTCCTTTAGGATCAGTTCCTAAAATTTCGATAACACCTTGCTCATCTACTTCGTTGATAACGATAGTTGTTCCAGTAGCTTTTTGTAATTCTTGAATTACTTTTCCACCAGGTCCAATTAATGCTCCAATAAAGTTTCCAGGAATAGTTCTAGTGATGATTTTTGGAGAATGTGCTTTAACATCAGCTCTTGGAGCAGCGATAGTTTCAGTCAATTTTCCTAAAATATGCATACGACCTTCACGAGCCTGACCTAAAGCCTGCTCCATAATGTCATAACGCAATCCATCAATTTTGATATCCATTTGACAAGCAGTGATACCGTCTTTTGTTCCGGTTACTTTGAAGTCCATATCTCCTAAGTGATCTTCGTCACCTAAAATATCTGAAAGAACTGCGAATTTTTCACCATCAGTGATCAATCCCATAGCAATTCCAGAAACTGGTTTCACCATTTGAACTCCAGCATCCATCAAAGCCATTGTTCCAGCACAAACTGTCGCCATAGAAGAAGAACCATTAGATTCTAATACTTCAGAAACAATACGAATTGTGTAAGGACAATCTGCAGGAATCATATTTTTCAAAGCTCTTTGAGCTAAGTTTCCGTGACCCACTTCTCTTCTTGAAGTTCCTCTTAGTGGTTTTGCTTCACCAGTAGAGAAAGGAGGGAAGTTATAGTGTAAGTAGAATTTCTCTTCACCTTGTTCAGATGGAGAATCGATTTGGTTAGCTTCTCTAGATGTTCCTAAAGTTACTGTAGCCAAAGCTTGAGTTTCTCCACGTGTAAATAATGAAGAACCGTGAACTCTTGGTAAATAATCAGTTTCACACCAGATTGGTCTGATTTCAGTAGTTTTTCTACCGTCTAAACGAATTCCTAATTCTAATACTACGTTACGAACAGCTTCTTTGTTAGTTTTGTAGAAATATTTAGAAACTAAATCACCGTCAGCAGCCAATTCTTCTTCTGTAAATAAAGCTTTTACTTCTTCTTTTACTTCGGCAAATGCAGCGCTTCTTTCGTGTTTAGCCGATCCAACTTTAGCGATATTATAAATTTTATCGTAAGCAGCAGCTTTTACTTTTTTGTAAATTTCTTCGTTTTCTTTCTCACCTTCGTAAGTACGAGTTTCTTTTTTGCCAAAAGCAGCTTGTAAACGATATTGAGCTTCGATTTGAACTTTGATAGCTTCGTGAGCAAATTTAATAGCTTCCACCATCTCGGCTTCTGAAATTTCTTTCATCTCACCTTCAACCATTGCAACAGAATCCATAGAAGCTCCGATCATCATATCGATGTCTGATTTTTCTAAATCTTCTCTGCTTGGGTTGATTACAAATTTTCCGTCGATACGTGCCACACGAACTTCAGAAATTAAGTTGTAAAATGGAATATCTGAAACAGCTAAGGCTGCAGAGGCAGCTAAACCAGCTAATGCGTCTGGCATAACTTCTTCGTCATGAGACATTAACTGAATCATAACTTGTGTTTCAGCGTGGTAATCATCTGGGAAAAGCGGACGTAAAACACGGTCAACTAATCTCATTGTTAGTACTTCGCTATCGCTTGGACGCGCTTCTCTTTTGAAGAAACCTCCTGGGAAACGACCAGCGGCTGCAAATTTTTCGCGGTAATCTACCGTTAATGGTAGAAAATCAACGCCTGGGTTACTAGTGCGAGCTGATACTGCAGTTGCCAATATCATTGTGTCGCCCATTCTTACTACTACAGAACCATCAGCTTGTTTGGCTAAACGTCCTGTCTCGATTGTGATGCTTCTGCCATCACCTAAATCGATTTTCTCTACAAATAATTGTGGAATCATAAATCTTTCCTTATTGGTTATACAATGGGTTTTAGTTGTGTTGTTAGTTGTAGTTGTTGCGTAGTTAATGCCTAAAACCCAATGAAAAACCAAACTTTTTTTAATAATATGACAATTTTATTTTAAAATTGACGGCAATTTTTAAATTTAAAATAATTTATTTAAATCTAAAAATTAGATAAAAAAAAGAGGCACTTTCGCACCTCTTTTAGTATATTGATTATTTTCTAATACCCAATACTTTGATAATCTCACGATATCTGTTGATCTCTGTTTTCTTCAAGTAATCCAACAAAGCTCTTCTTTTACCTACTAACAATACTAATGAACGCTCAGTGTTGAAATCGTGACGATTTTTTTTCAAGTGCTCAGTAAGGTGAGTAATTCTGTGAGTGAATAACGCGATTTGTCCTTCTGCAGATCCAGTGTTTTCTGCTTTTCCTCCGTGTTTAGCGAAGATTTCTGCTTTAACTTCTTTAGTTAAGTACATGCTAATATTATTTAAATGATTATTATGCGGTCTCACAGTTATTGTAAGACGGGTGCAAATGTAAAAAAAATTTATGAATTACAAATTATTTATATGTGGATTATTTTGATTATCTAAATGAATTATTGTTCATTTGAAAGGGATCGTTGCTTTTTTGAAGCTGTTCATTGTATATTTGACGCGCATTCTTGGACGCTTGGGTCGTTTGAATAGTAATTGGCAACGAATACTTACAACTCACTTTTTGCCCTCTCGTTTCTCCAGGGATAAAATCATTATAATTTGCTAAAATTCGTAAAGCCTCCTGTCCAGTGCCGTAACCAATGTCTCTAATGATTCTTGGTTCTACGATTTTACCTTCTTTATCAACTGTAAACATAACGTAGATTTTACCACTCAATCCTTCTATTTGGGGTGTTTTGAAACTTTTTCCAACATACTTGTAGAATTCTCCAATGCCTCCTTTAGGTGAAGGCCTGATTTCAGCTTGAGTGTATTTATAGGAAACATTGTTTTTGTCCCAACTTTCACCAGAAATTAATTTTCCGTTTTTGTATGTTTCTTTATAAGTAAGTTTTGGATGTAACGTTGAACCTTCCCAATCTCCATCTTTAAAGCCATTTGTTATTGCTCCTTTCGAAGATTCATTTTCATCCACATTTTCAAAAAATCCGTTACCATCCGTTACTTGCTGCACACCATCTTTATTCCAAAATTGATTTGTCTTGAATTGCGATGTGAGTTTTTGTTTATCTTCTATATATTCTCCTTCAAATTTTAGGTTTCCATTTTCATACCATTCAATACTCTTACCATTGACACGCCCTCTAATGTAATTTGTCACTGATTTTTTTGAACCATTTTTATAATAATAGGTAGCTTCTCCATCTTTTGTAAATCCAGCATAGTTCGTTGAAATCCCTTCCATTCTCAATGATCCGGAACGATAATATTCTTGAACAACATATTTTTCTTTTTTTAATTTGGCATCTTTGACTACTCTGATATAGACATAATCTTTTGATTTGGTTTCCAAACTAGTAGAATCTAAATAAGTAAAATTGTCCTGTGGAGAAAGAACTAACTCGTTATCTTTTGAAACTTGCGAAAAGATCATTTTTGGAATTAAAAGAAATAAAAAAGAAAATAAAATTGATTTCATAAGGTATTAGGTTGATTATGATTTGTTTATAAAGTCTGTCGTTTATTTATTACCCGCTAATGTAATTGGTATAGAATAGAGTACTCTTACATATTGACCTCTTTGTTTGGCCGGAATCCATTTTTCATAACTGGTTATAACTCTAATGGCTTCTTGATCTAATACTTCGTTTACTGATTTTACAGTTTTAGGCTCTACTATTTGGCCATCTTTATCAACAATAAAAGTTGTAAAGATTCTCCCTTTTAGATTTTCGAATTCTTTTGGTACGTTAAAGTTTTTTCCGATGTATTGGTAAAAATTTTGTATTCCTTCTTTAGGTTTAGGCATAGTTTCTAGTTCATTGTATTTATATTCATTACGTTCTCCATCTGTACTTACTCCTGAAATTAAAATTCCTTTTTTATACACTTCGGTATATTTGTTTTTCTTATTGTATATTCCTTTCCAAGTTCCTTCTTTGAGTCCGTTTTTGATGTTTCCTGAGTCAGAATAATCTTCGCTACTATCTTCAAAATGTCCATTTCCATTAATCACCGTTTGTTTGCCGTCAGGATTCCAATATTGATTTAATTTACAAGGAATAGGAATATTTTTATTATATTCAAAATATTCCCATTCTGATTGTTTAGTTCCATTTTCGTACCATTGCTCATCTTTGCCTAATAGGTGGGAGTTGTAATAATTAGAAATTCTTTGCTTGTTTCCGTTTTCATAATAAAATATAAATTCCCCTTCTCTACTAAAAATAGTATCTTTTTCTGTTTTAGAATGTCCTACCATCTGTAAAACACCAGATTTGTAATAATCTTTGATTTTATAAAGTTTTTTTTCGGAATCAAACGATTCAACAATTCTATAATATTTATGATTTCCAGCTGTTGTTTCTTTCCATAAAGAGTCTAAGTAGATTTTTTTAGGGAAGTCGTTTTGTGAAAAAACAATTAGGGGCAAGAAAAAAAGCGTAAAAAAAACAGATTTCATAAAATAATTTTGGTTAGTTAATAGGTTGGTAAATATATAGAAAAAACTTATTCCTGTTTTTGTAAAAAGTAAGAAATGAGTTAATGTTTAATGATTTTGTAGTGTAAGTTGCTTTATAAATAAAAAGCACGAAGATTTGACAGATTACTCTAGACAAATCCTTGTGCTTTATTTTTTTTTGTATAACTGGTAAAGGGGTGGTTAAAATAGTTTTGCAATCTCCTTATTTACAAATTCTAAAAATCGCTCATCGGCTTCTGTAAAAGGGTCAATGACATGGCTGTCAATATCTATTTGACCAATATTTTGACCATTTACAAATAGAGGAACTACGATTTCAGATTTTACAGTAAAACTACAAGCAATATAGTTGTCTTGTGCGCTAACGTCTGGAACGACAAAATTCGCATTGCTTTCTGCTACTTGTCCGCAAATTCCTTTTCCAAAAGGGATAACGGTATGATCGGTTTCGGCTCCTACATAAGGGCCAAGATGTAATGTTTTGGTTTCGTGATTGGCAAAATAAAATCCTACCCAGTTATAGTATGAAATGGAATCGCTTAATAGTTGGCAAATTGCCAACAGTTTTTCGTCTCTGTTAAGACTTGAGTTTGTAGTGATCTCGGTAACTTTCGGTTGTAATTCTTGAAAATTCATATTCTTATATTTTTTACAAAAGTATTTAATGCTAATTCTTTAATTGCATAAATTTGACGAAAATTTGATTTTGAAAAAATATTTGATTCAGTACAAACCATTTTTGGTTTTTCTAGGTAGTTTTTTTGGATGTTATATTTTGCTTACGGTGCTGTATCAGTTTTTTCTGAACAGCTACGAGAATAGTAAAGTGGATGCTGTTACCTATTTGGTGGCTCAAAATACAGAAACGGTAATTTCGTGGTTCTATCAATCCATTCGGGTGCTGGACTCAGAAAATGAACCATTTCTCAAAGTTTTTTTTCAGGGAATATATGTCGTTAGAATCGTCGAAGGTTGTAACGCCATCAGTGTCATTATTTTATTTGCCTCTTTTATAGTTGCCTTTTCGGGAAGCCTAAAGAATACTTTGCTTTTTATTTTGGGCGGAAGCCTATTGATTTATATTCTCAACGTATTCCGCATTGCCGCTTTGATTGTGCTTATTTTTAATTTCCCTGCCCAAAGCCGCTTGTTGCATGATATTTTTTTTCCTGCTATAATCTATGGGTTGGTCTTTGTTTTATGGGTAATTTGGGTAAATAAATTCTCGAAATATGCTAAGTAAATTGCTTCAAAATAAAGTCAGTATTTTTTGTTTAGCCGTATTGCTGTGTTTATTAATGTTGGTACGGGTTTTCGAAAATCAATTGTTTTACGATCCTTTTTTACTTTATTTCAAAGGAGATTATCAGCATTTGCCGTTGCCAGACTTTAATTCAGGCTTATTGTTTTTGGGGTTGTTATTTCGTTATTTTTTGAACACAATTCTTTCTTTAGGAATACTGTATTTTCTTTTTAAGGATAAAGAGATGATTTTGTTTGCTTCAATTTTATATGCCTTATTGTTCTTGCTTCTAATAATTGCATTGTTTGTTATTCTTTATGTTTTTAAAAGTGAAGAAAATTTGACGCTCTTTTATGTGAGACGTTTTTTAATTCAACCTTTGTTTGTAATAGTTTTTATACCAGCATTTTATTTTCAAAAACTAAAGAATTAACTCTTTTTTTCTTAACTTTAAAGGAGATTTGATATTAATCATCAAATTTAGTTAGAGATGAAAATTGTTAAACATTCAGGAGATATTGTTGATTTTAACAAAGAAAAATTAACTCATTCTCTGCTGAAATCGGGTGCAAGCCCAGTTATAGTTGATGATGTTTTGCAACAGATTGAAAAAAATGTTTATGAAGGAGTTGCTACAAAACAAATTTATAAAATGGCTTTTGATCTTCTTAAAAAAGCCTCCAATTCTCACGCAGCCAGATATAATTTAAGAGAAGCCATTCGGTTATTAGGTCCTGCGGGTTTCTTTTTCGAAAAATTCATAGCTAGATTATTTGCTTTTGAACATTATCAAACTAAGATTGGTTTGATTTTGCAAGGCAGATGTGTTTCCCATGAAATTGATATTTTGATCAAAAACAACAATACCGTGGCTATGGTGGAGTGTAAGTTTCATGTAGGACGAGACACCGCCACAGATGTCAAAGTACCGATGTATATTTTGTCTCGGTTCAATGATGTAAGGGAACAAAAACACAATATGTTTTCTGGGAGCGAAAGTATTTCTAAATGTTGGATTGTTACCAATAGTCGGTTTACCTCCGATGCTGTTGATTTTGCTAATTGTTCCGGACTTAATTTGTTGAGTTGGGATTATCCTGAAAATGCTAATTTAAAAACCAAAATCGAAAATTTGCAATTGTATCCTATAACGTGTCTGACGACCTTGACTCTTTCAGAAAAAGAGAAATTACTGAATTTGGATATTATTCTGGTACGTGAGATTGCTAATAATAGAGAGGATTTGGAAAAGATAGGTTTGAGTCCCAAAAGAATAAAGAATGTCATGAAGGAAGTATCCGAAATGTGTAGGATTGGATAATTTCAAGGGTTAAAATTAATTTTAAATTGGTTTAAAATGAAAATCACATGTATTGGCGGAGTAGGTACTGTAACTGGTTCTAAAACTTTAGTAGAGAGCAACGGTATTAGAATTTTAATAGATTGTGGGCAATTCCAAGGGTTAAAGCCTTTGCGAGAACTCAATTGGGAACCGCTGCCTATTTTGCCTTCGACTATAGATTTTGTGTTGCTTACTCACGGGCATTTGGATCACTGTGGCTGGCTGCCGAGATTAGGCAATCAAGGGTTTACAGGGAAAATATATTGTACGAGTCCTACAGCATCAGTGGCAAAGTTGATTCTTTTGGATAGTGCCAAAATTCAAGAAGAAGATGCTAAAATGGCCAATGAAGGAAAGTTTTCTAAGCACGAAATTGCCGAGCCATTATACACCGTTGCACAGGTTGAAAAAATTCTTTCCAATTTTAAAATCATTCAGCCCAATAAAGCAATCGCTTTGGATGCCGAAATAGAAACCGTGTTTACCAATGCAGGACATATTCTCGGAGCGTGTACTGTAGAACTTCGGTTAGAAGGTAAAGTAATTGTCTTTTCTGGAGATATTGGCCGTGATAATGATGTGTTGATGTTTCCTCCGACAAAGCCTCATAAAGCGGATTATGTTTTCTTGGAAAGTACTTACGGGAATAAACTTCATCCAGATACAGACCCAAAAGATGAATTAGCGATACATATTACGAATGCGGTGCAAAATGGAGGGACTGTTATAATTCCAAGTTTTGCTGTGGAGCGGGCCCAAAGTGTGATGTATTTGCTTTGGCAATTGAAGGAAGAGGGTAGGATTCCGAATATTCCTTATGTTGTTGATACGCCAATGGGAATTAGCATGCTGGAACTTTTTATGAATAATAGAAATTGGCATCGGTTAAAAGAATATGAATTTGTAGCGATGTGCAAAATGTTTACTATGATTTCAGATTATCAGGAAACCATTGATATGATTTACAACAAACAACCCAAAGTCGTTATTGCAGCAAGCGGAATGGTTACTGGAGGTCGGGTTTTGAGTTATTTGGAGCGGTATATAGGATTGCCCGAAACGACTGTGATTATTATTGGATATCAAGGCGAAGGAACACGAGGTCGTCAATTGTTGGAAGGAGCGGAGGAGATAAAAATACGAGGAAAATATTATGAAGTAAAAGCCAAAGTGATTGAAATCGAAGGTTTGTCTGCTCATGGTGATCAGAAGGATTTGCTTAATTGGCTTTCGGATTTGGAACAAAAACCTGAAAAAGTTTTCTTAGTGCATGGAGAAAGTGAACCTGCTGATGAACTGAAAAATAAAATTCAGGAAAGATATGGTTTTGACTGTGTAGTGCCTTCAATGGGACAGGTTTTTGACTTGTAGATTTTGCGTCTTTTAAAAGTTTTAACAGTAGTTTAGAAATTTCAGTTAATAAAAATGATAATTTTGTAGCATGAGAATTAAGAAACACATAAGCATATTTTTAGCAATTCTATTATTGGTTTCCAATGTAGGATTTGCTTTTGACGTGCATTATTGTGGCGGAAAAATTTCTTCTATTACCCTTGATACTGATATTTCCTCATCAAATGTTCAAGCTGAAAAAGGATGTTGTCAAAAAGTAAGCAGTAAAAAAGACAGCTGTTGCAAAGACAAGAAAATCATCGTTCAGAAAAAAGCAGATGACAAGATTATCAAATCATTTTCTTTTCAATTGGATTACGCTTTTGTAATTCCAGAACAACAATCAATTGTTTTTAAATCTGTTCCTGGTTTTAAAAATAATTATTCACTTACTTACTATTGTGATGCAAACGCACCACCACTTTTTAAGCTGTACAGCCAATATCTCCTTTACGACACATTATAATTTTTAATTTAGGTTGAACCCAATTGCTGTGGTTTGACAATTTTAATCATTATAATAACAAATCATGAAAACACAAACAATACTGCTTGGATTGCTCTTGTTGATTACTTTTGGATCCTATTCACAAGATACTTTGCGGGAAATAAAAGTGCAGTCCAAACGTAAAGGGTTACAAAAATCATTTTCTCTCACGGGAAATACGACTTTAGTTACCCAAAAGGAATTACTGAAAGCCGCCTGTTGTAACTTGGCTGAAAGTTTTGAAACCAACCCTTCCATTGATGTCAATTTCTCGGATGCTTTGACAGGGACGAAACAAATCAAAATGTTGGGGCTTACCAGTCCTTATTTATTGATGACTCAGGAAAATGTGCCTTCGGTTCGAGGCGCTTCACAGATTTATGGACTTTCTTTTACGCCCGGAACCTGGATAGAGAGTATTCAGATTAGCAAAGGGGCGGGAAGCGTAGTAAATGGGTACGAAAGTGTTTCGGGTCAAATCAATACCGAATTGGTAAAACCGTTATCGGGTGATCCTTTTCTATTCAATCTATACGGTTCAACCGATTCGCGTTTTGAGTTGAATGCCAATTTTGATCATAAATTATCTGATAAATGGGCTACAAGTTTGTTGCTTCACGGCAATATGCGAAATTCCGAAATGGATAAAAACGATGATGGTTTCCTCGATAATCCATTGCAAAAACAAGTTAATTTAATCAATCGCTATCAGTATTACAATGCCGAAACGGGCTGGGTGAGTTTTATCAATTTCCAATTTATGGATGATAAAAAACAATTAGGTCAGGTAGATTTTAATCCTGATACAGATAAAAGAACAACAAATCATTGGGGTTCTGAAATTGATACTCGAAAAATCGATGTTTCTTCCAAAGTTGGATACGTTTTTAAGGATATGCCATTTCAAAGTATCGGTTTCCAAAATGCATTTACAAGCTATAATCAAGATTCTTATTTTGGTTTGAATGGCTATAATATCAGACAAAATAGCTTTTATTCCAACTTGATCTTCAATTCTATTATCGACAATGATAGAAACAAGTTTGCTACTGGATTGAATTTTACCTACGATGATTATTCGGAGTTTGTAAACGCAACCAATTATAGTAGAATCGATAATACGGTCGGAGCTTTCTTTGAATATACGTATGACAATCACGATAATTTCAGCTTGATTTTGGGTGGAAGAGTTGATTACGGAAACCGTCTGGGAGTTTTTGCTACGCCAAGACTACATGTAAAATACAATCCTTGGGAGAAAGGAGTGCTTCGCGCTTCAGTAGGTAGAGGGAAACGTTCTGCTAATATTTTTGCCGAAAATCAAAACTTATTTGCTAGTTCCAGAAACTTTAGTATTTTAAATGATGGCGGTAAATTATACGGTTTAGATCCTGAAATCGCTTGGAATTACGGTCTTAGCTTTATGCAGGGATTTAAAATATTCAATAGAAAAGCGGACGTAACTGCCGATTTTTATAGAACAAATTTTGAAAACCAAGTGGTCGTAGATGTTATGGAAAGTCCGCAATCGGTGATTTTTCATAATCTGAATGGCGCTTCGTATGCGAATAGCTTCCAACTGGAGTTTAATTATGAATTGGCGAGACGTTTAGAATTGCGTACAGCTTATAAATACTATGACATCAAAACCGATTATTTGTCTGGAACGTATCAAAGACCTTTGCAGGCGGCTCATCGTTTCTTCGGAAATTTAGGGTATGAAACCAATCTGACCGATAAAAAACAACAATGGAAATTTGATTTTACCTACAACTGGATAGGCGAGCAACAAATGCCAACAACGGCTTCGAATCCAGTAGAATACCAACTTCCTGATAAATCACCAGCCTATTCACTGATGAACGCTCAGGTTACAAAAGTGTTTTCGGATACTTTTGAGTTGTACGTAGGAGGGGAGAATATTGGTAATTATACTCAAAAACCTGCCATTATTGATCCACAAAATCCTTTTGGCACTTATTTTGACGCTACGAATGTATATGCGCCCATATTTGGTCAAATGTATTACGCAGGGTTGAGGTTTAAGATTAAATAAGTATTAAGAATAAAGAGAAAAATAATTTGTGAAAATTTGTGCAATTTGTGGTTGAAATAAAATACAATTTGCAATTAAAATAAAATCTAAAAATATAACATCATGAAAAATATAGTAAAAAATATAGCAGCGGTAATTTTAATGACATTCATCGGGTTAACAGCACAAGCTCAGGAGAAGAAAAATAAAAACGCTAAATACACCACAGAAGTAAACGGTAATTGTGAGCAATGCCAAAAGAGAATTCAAAAGGCAGCTTATTCTGTTCCGGGTGTAAAAACAGCTACTTGGGATGTAGGAACGCATCAGTTGAGTGTAGTTATTAATGAAGAGAAATGCTCAATGAATGATGTAAAAAAAGCAATCGCTAAAGTCGGACATGATACGGATAGCGTGAAAGCTACCAAAGAAGATTATGATAACCTTCATTCTTGCTGTCAGTACGATAGATTGTAATTCGTTTTAAAAGGTCACAAAAAGACGTTTTTTGCGAATTAATTGGAGATTCTCCTAAAATGAACATAAAAGCATCAAAATTGTATGGCAATTTTGGTGCTTTTGTTGGTTTTTTATCGTTAATAAAACTTTAAAAATAATTATTATATTGTGGGTCATATAAATTATTCTTACTTTCACAATCTTAAATAAACACTAGAATTTATGAATAATTTTGAATGGACCCAATTAGTAAATCCCGAATTTTATATAACTTTTACAATTGGTGGCATTCAACTCGGTTTGTATATTGTTTTGTTTATTGTTTTTGCTGAAACAGGTCTTTTTGCCGGTTTTTTTCTTCCTGGAGACAGTTTGCTTTTTCTTGCAGGAATCTACAGTCGTGATTTAATTCAAAATGTTGTTTATATAGAAAGCGATTTCATTAATCTGGTTATACTTTCAGCTTTAGTTGCTTTGGCAGGAGTATTCGGAAATATGGTTGGGTACTGGTTTGGTGCCAAAAGTGGCTATTATTTATACAACAGAGAAGATACCTTATTGTTTAAGAAAAAATACTTATTACAAGCAAAAGACTTCTTCGAAAAGCATGGCGGTAGAGCCATCATATATGCAAGGTTTTTACCAATTGTGAGAACTTTTGCTCCGATTGTAGCAGGTATTGGTAGTATGGACAAAAAGAAGTTCATGTTCTACAACATTTTGAGTTCTATACTATGGTCTTTCATATTAATATTTTCAGGACATTATTTGTACGGATTTTGTTTAGAACAATGGGATATTGACTTAAAAGAACATATCGAAAAAATTGTCATCGGAATTATTTTGGTATCGACATTGCCAGTTTTCTTGAAACTGATAAAGAAAAGAGTAGTTCATAAATAATTTTTATATAAAATAGTAAAACCCGTCTAATTTAAAACTAGACGGGTTTTTTATGAATTAATTTTAACCGCAAAGAGCGCAAAGAATGATTATTTTGGTCCTTAAAAAACGCAATGAACGCAACGCTTTGCGAACTTAGCGTAATCCCTTGCGCTCCTTGCGGTTAAAAAGTGTTTAGAAATTTAAACCGTAGGCTGAGTGGCAATCTCAGTAGCTTCACCACTTACCGTATTATAAATAACATAATCATTGTACTTAGCAACATCACTGGTTTCCCAAATGCTAAGTCCCATTGTGGTATATTTTACTAAAGTCTGGTAGATTGCATTACCAGCTTCAACACGGTCTTCCTGCATAATATCGCGTTCTCCCATTTTTATTTTAAGATCTATGATCAAAGCTTCAAATTCGTTGCAAAGCTTGGTAATATCGGTGAGCATTGCAGCTGTTAGCCCATTTTCGGTAAGGATATCCAAAAACTCAGTACCTACTCGCACCACTCGTTTTCCAGTAATAAGCAACTCAGCATCCGATTGTTGCGAGAGTGCATCAGAGCCAAACTTTTTGTATTTAGCACTATTAGTACCAAACTTTAGCTCGACACGTGCCATAACCGTTCTGATGGCTACACGCAATTGATTCGCTTTGGCATCTTTGTTGGTGGTAACTTCAGTTTGGTTGCTTACTGTTTCGATATCAGTAATAGAGTTTGAAAAAGTATTGATGTCGTTTTCTAAGCTGCCGACTAGCACTTCTGTAATACCAAAGGGTTCAAAAGCGTCTGCATCTCTACGTATAAAAGCTATTTTCTCTTTTCCTGTGGTTACTAATGTAGCGTCCGAAAATCTATACGCTCGAACAATTAATTGTTTTTTCATAATTATATTTTTAAGTTAATACTTACTAATATATTAAAAATACAATATATACTACGTTAATAAGTAAAAAAATAGTTACAATACTATTTTTTAAAAAACTCAATAACAGCATTGAAGCAATCGAAAATTATAATTGGAATCTCTAAAATGTATTAGAAGCAGTCGGAAGTTAATTTAATGGAGACGGAAGATAGTAGCAAGTATGCGGAAGATTTCATCAGACTGGCGGAAGCTTGGATCAGGGAGACGGAAGGTCGTGTCAGGCCGACGGAAGACCATAACAGGGAGACGGAAGCTCGCATCAGGCTGACGGAAGCTCGTAACAGGGCGACGGAAGCTCGTATCAGGGCATTATTTTTCTAACGGAGTCCCTATTTTGCTGGTCTGAGCACAAAAACAGCTCTAATGACCAAAAAACACAAATAGCGGTTTGTAATTTTTAATTTATATATTTGAAGGAATGAATAAAAGGGTACAAAGTTTTCGTTTATGTAGCTCGTTTTGGGGGAGATCTACGAAAGTTTTTATTGTTATATAAACTAGTTACCAGCAATTTTATAGCAGAGTCAAGAATCTAACGCAAATTATAATTAAAAGAGCAGAAAATGTCAGATGATATAAGAAGGGTTGTTTATTATTCAAATGATGATTTAGGAAGTAGAGGAAATTTAGAGAATGCAGAAAAAATTATAAAATCATTCAATAAGAATAACTCCTTTACCATAAATGATTTACTAGAATTATATAACATTCAATTATACTTTAAAAACAATCTGCGTTTACCTACTTGGTCTGATGAACAATATCAAAAATATAAAACTGTAGCAAGCAATTTTTGGGAGCTAATAAAAAACTTTTTTTTATCAATTGATAACTCAAATTTCACTCAAATTTTTACAGAAATAAAATTCCAATACACTCATAATTTTTGGGAATTATTCAACAAATTAAATGTATTTAAAAAGGTTGATTCTAGTTTAATATCAGCTTTATTGGTTTCTAGAAAATATATATTCCAAGAAGTTTTATATAATCAAGAATTAGTAAATTATTATTCAAAGGTAATTCTAGAGCATTTTGAAAAAAATCCCGAAACTGCAGAAATAATTTTATCTCACTATGAAGAAAATTCATTACGTGAGAAGAAAAAAATTCACATACCTAAAATCTTTTCTTTTGATAAAATTGAAATATTAATCAACGAATATATTTCACTTTCGGAACCAAACTTAAATTACATTAATCTTATTATAAATTCTCAAAACTTAAAACTTGATTATAAAACTAAATTTAGGGCTTCTAAAAAAGAACGTGAAATTACAAAATCATTTTTCAAAGAAAATAGTGGAATATCATTTGGTGTTGAAATTGGAATTTCCAAAGAACAATCTGAGTCTAAATCATTAAAATACAATAAAGTAAATAATAGATTAACTTACACTTATAGCGAAAATTATCTTGATAAGACAAGAGAGTTTTTTTCGATATTCAAAAACTTCTCTGTCCTATTTGAATATGTCAACTTTCAAGGTTGTATGAACTTAGTACATCGTAATTGCGAGTTAGACACTATGGATAGAGTATTTATGCGTTCAAAAGGAGAATTTTTAAAATATATAAAATTTAATCAAAAAGAATTTCTTTCTAATGGACAATTATTTATATATAAGCATTACTTAAAAAATAACAATATAAACATTGAAGATATTATTTCTTTTGTCGTTGTAGAAACACTACAAAAAGTCTATGGAATTGAAAAACTAAAAATTTCACTACCCTCAAAAGAAACTGAATTTTTTGAAAAGGTCCGTATTCTAGCACCTGAATTAGAATTTCTACTAAAACAATATAATGCGTTTATTGAAGATGGAGAGATAGATTTTGAATTATTACGATTTAACTCATCTCCTATCTATTTCAGCAAACTAAAAAGCAAAGTAGAGATTAAATATGTATATCCAAAAGGTGAAAATATTTATCGCATAAAAAATGGTCTGTTTTCGAGACAATCATCTTTAACCTATATTGATCCATTTAAGAATAAATATAGTCATCTGTATGAACTCCTTTTAAAAGAAAATGTCACTTATGATTTATTTGAAGGTTTTCAACAACGTGAAATTGATTATTTATTAGAGAAAAAAATCATCTTTTTTGATATCAATAACTGTCTCAGAGTTGATCGAATTATGTCTCTTATTTTTAGTTTGTTTCATTATCAAGAGGTTATTAGTTTTTGGCATTTTCCTTTAGAAATACGAAATATTTTAATTGAGTTCGAAAAGCAGAATGAAGTAATATTTGAAAACTGCTTGTTTACTCGAGAAGAAATACGCTATTTAAACTATAATTTAAATAAAAAAGAATTTTCCAATGGTTTAGATTTACGAAATAAATATATTCACGGCTCAAACTCTGAATCAAAAGATGTTCAAGAAAATGATTATAATGTACTTTTGAAAATTTTGATATTAATTCTATTAAAAATTGAAGACGATATACTAATTAGTAAAAGAGAAAACTAAAAAAAAACTGCTGGTAACAGCCGTACATGAGATTTGAGCATTTGGCTGAATTCAACATATTCGCACCAAATTGACTCCTTTAGCTAACGAAAGAAAGCGAAAATCTGAAGGACTAAAAAAAAACGTTAGTTAGAATTTAAAAATGGTTTTGTACTTGTAAAATTTGTGATAAACAATAAAAATGCAGAAAGACACCGAAATCTTCCCAACATTGATAACTGAAAGGTTAACGCTTCGACAACTTTCACAAAGGGATGCTGAAGGGATTTTTCAATTACGTTCGGACGCGCAAATAAATAAGTATCTGGATAGGAAGCCATGCCAAACAGTGGAAGATGCTTTGCATTTTATCAATACTATAAACAATAGTATCCAAAGTAAGGAATCCTACTACTGGGCAATTTCAAAGACAGAAAAAGACCAACTCATCGGTACCATTTGTCTATTTGACTTTTCGAGTGATAAAAAGAAATGTGAAATTGGCTATGAGCTTTGGACAGCGTATCAAGGCGAAGGAATTATGCTCGAAGCTGCAAAAAAAGTCATTGAATATGCTACTCAAACACTTGGTGTAAAAACACTTGATGCAGTAACGCATAAGGAAAATCAAAGTTCTACCAAACTCCTTCAAAAAATACATTTCAAAAAATTAGAAAATGCCATGGAGGAGAATCAAAATCTTATCTTATTTAGATTGTCCTATTAAAACAACACCCGAAAAGTTTACAGTGTGTTTAACCCAGATTGCGCTTAAAAAAAAATCAACCACATAGAGACATAGTTTTTATTGTCTTTAAAGTTTTTATAGGAGTTAACACTTTTCACATAGCTATGTTTTTCTGAGAATAATGGAACATCTTTATAGCACAAAGAATAGCTATGTTTCTATGTGGTAAAACATTTTATTGTCTTAAATTTTCTATCGTATAATCTAGTTTAAAAAAGGACTAGTAGGTTCTAATGTAAAACAAAGTGTTTTTAAAAACAGAAAACCCGTCTAATTTAAAACTAGACGGGTTTTTTATGGATGATTTCGTAAATCAAATATCGTAATTCGTAATTCGAATATCGTATATCAAAAAATTACATCATGCCTGGCATGCCACCACCCATGTGACCAGCACCTCCGGCAGATTCTTCTTTAATATCGATTAATGCACATTCAGTTGTCAAGATCATTCCGGCAACAGAAGCAGCATTTTCTAATGCGATACGAGTTACTTTCTTAGGATCGATGATTCCAGCTTTAAGCATGTCAACATACTCGTCAGTTTTGGCATTGTAACCAAAATCTCCTGAACCTTCAGAAACTTTTGCTACAACTACAGAACCTTCAAGACCTGCATTTTCAACAATAGTTCTCAAAGGAGCTTCTACTGCACGGGAAATGATTTGGATTCCAGTTTTCTCATCTGCATTGTCAGAAACAATAGAGCTTAAGTTGTTTTTAGCTCTTAATAAAGCTACACCACCACCAGCAACAATTCCTTCTTCAACAGCTGCACGAGTCGCGTGAAGGGCATCGTCAACACGGTCTTTTTTCTCTTTCATTTCCACTTCAGAAGCAGCACCAACATAAAGAACAGCAACACCACCAGCTAATTTAGCCAAACGCTCCTGCAATTTCTCTTTGTCATAATCAGAAGTTGTAGTTTCCATTTGACCTTTGATTTGATTAACACGATTTTTGATCATGTCTGCATCTCCAGCACCACTTACAACTGTTGTATTGTCTTTGTCGATTGTTACTCTTTTTGCAGAACCTAACATATCGATAGTAGTGTTCTCAAGAGTATAACCTCTTTCTTCAGAGATTACTGTACCGCCAGTTAAGATAGCGATATCTTCTAACATTGCTTTTCTTCTGTCTCCGAAACCAGGTGCTTTTACAGCAGCGATTTTCAAAGCTCCACGTAATTTGTTTACCACCAAAGTTGATAATGCTTCACCATCAACATCTTCAGCAATAATCAATAATGGTTTTCCAGATTGCGCAACAGGCTCAAGAACTGGCAATAATTCTTTTAGAGAAGAAACTTTTTTGTCATACAAAAGGATGTATGGATTTTCAAGTTCAGCTTCCATTTTCTCTGGGTTTGTTACAAAGTATGGAGAAAGATATCCTCTGTCAAACTGCATACCTTCCACAACATCTACAAATGTATCTGTTCCTTTAGCTTCTTCAACAGTGATAACACCTTCTTTTCCAACTTTTGCGAAAGCATTAGCGATTAATTCACCAATAACTTCGTCATTATTAGCAGAAATCGAAGCAATTTGTTTGATTTTCTCAGAATCGCTTCCTACTACTTTTGCTTGTTTAGCAAGATCGGCAACGATAGTTTCAACCGCTTTATCGATTCCGCGTTTTAAATCCATTGGGTTTGCTCCGGCAGCAACGTTTTTCAAACCTTCTTTTACGATAGCTTGCGCTAATACAGTAGCAGTTGTAGTTCCGTCTCCAGCTAAATCATTAGTTTTTGAAGCTACTTCTTTAACCATTTGAGCTCCCATGTTTTCCAAAGGGTCTTTCAATTCCACTTCTTTAGCTACAGTAACACCATCTTTAGTTACATTTGGTCCACCAAAAGATTTTCCAATAATAACGTTACGACCTTTTGGTCCAAGGGTTACTTTTACTGCATTTGCCAATGCGTCAACTCCACGTTTTAAACCGTCACGTGCTTCAATATCAAATTTTATATCTTTTGCCATTTTTATTTTTGCTTTTAGCTTTTGGCTTTTGGCCTTTAGCGATTTTCTTGTCGTTAAAAGTGCGAGCCAAATGTTTGATTAATAATGATTAATAATTTATTCTATTTTATTTTTTTTGCTAATAGCTCAAAGCTAATAGCCAAAAGCAATTTTTAGATAATTGCTAAAATATCGTCCTCACGCATAATTAAATAATCTTTTCCTTCTAGTTTTAATTCAGTTCCAGCGTATTTTCCGTAAAGTACAGTGTCACCAATTTTTACAGTCATGGTATGGTCTTTAGTTCCATTTCCTACTGCTACTACTGTTCCTTTTTGTGGTTTTTCTTTGGCTGTATCTGGAATAAAAATTCCTGACGCCGTTTTCGTTTCAGCTGCAACTGGTTCGATAAGAACTCTGTCTGAAAGAGGTTTAATGTTTAATGTCATGATTTTTTATATTTAAGTTATTATTAATTTGTTTTTTTTCTTTTCAGAAATTATGCCAGAGTATGTTTACTGACATTTTTTCTTAAAAAAAATGCCAGCTTTGACAGGCTGGCATTTAGTATATATTTTTAAATAATTATTTAGCTGGAGTTGCAGGTGCTGGTGTGTTTTGAGCTGGTGCATTTTGAGCTGGAGCAGTAGTTTTTGGAGCTGTTGATTCAGTATTGTCAATGATTTTTGAATCAGAATCGCTTAAAGTTCCTGTGAAACTCAATCCAGAAAGTAAGATTAATGCAATTAAAATAGTTGCCAATGTCCAAGTACTTTTGTCTAAGAAATCAGTAGTTTTCTGAACACCACCTAACATTTGAGAACCACTTATTGTAGAAGAAAGTCCGCCTCCTTTAGGATTTTGAACCATTATTACTACGATCAATAGAAAACATACTATTGTAATTAAAACTAAAAAAATTGAAAACATACTATTATTTATTAATTGTTATTTTGTTGTACTATTTTAATATCTTTTATGCGGTCTGCAAAGAAACTACTTTTTTCTGGATATTTCAAAATTAATATTTCATAAGCTTGTATCGCTTTTTGATATTTTTTTTGTTCCAAATAAACTTTGGCCAGCGTTTCGGTCATCAAATAAGAATTATCTTCTTTGTTGAGATCCAAGTTTGGAGAAAAAGTTGTTCCAGGTTTTATTGGTGGGATTTTTGGACTCGTTTCTATGAACTTATCGATTAATTCGGCTTTTTTCTTTTTAGTCTCATCAATTATAATAGGTTCCGGTTCTTTCGGCATACTTTTAATTTCTTGTGGATTTTCACGTACGATAGGTTGTATTCTTGAAATTTGAAGCCATTGATGAAATGAATGTGTTTCGGATTTTGAGAAATCTATTGGTTTTCCAATCTCTAATTTTTTTTCAGCTTCACTAGTTTGTGCTTCCGCTTTTTCTGGTACAGCTTCCTTAATGGACTCAAGAATTGATTGCTCTATATTTTTATCGATTTCTACTTTATCAATAAGCAGAGAATTACTTTGGGCAGAATTGGCATTAGCCTCTTTTATAGAAGTAAGAATTGAGTGTTCTAAAGGTGTCGTTTTGATTGTTGGAATTTCTTCTTTTTCAATAATGCGGCTGTCCACTACAATTATATCCAGTAATTCCTGAACTTTTTTCTCGTAAGTCTTTTTTTGAATAGCTGTAAACGAATCCGAAGTTATAAAGTCAAACAAAACGCTGCGATCCGTAGTATGTGCAGCGACTATTTTTAATGCAAAATTATATTTGTAGCTATTCTGATTGTAAAGTCCCTTCAGACGCAACGCTCGCGCACTTTGAAAATATGGAAATTCATCCAATACTTTTTCTAAAGCAGCCACTTGAAATTCGTTGATTTCTTCAGGTTGATTTAATAAATAATTATAACTACTAACGTTCATTTTTTTGAGTATTCAGTGTTCTGTGTCTTAATTTTGTCTTTATATTGCTGCTAGCTGACCACTAACAACTGCTAGCTGATTACTTAATTTGTTACCATTTTGCTAACGATTCATTGAAAATATCTTGGGTAATTCTTTCGAAAATTTCTTTAATAGCTGCATCTTTTGTTGATCCTACTAATTGTTGAGTTGCGGGATAATCGTAATAAAATTCGAAACTTTTTTCGAAATCATCAGCTTCTTTATTTTTATTGGTAAATCTAACATTTACCCGGATCTTTAATCGGTTTTGAGCTGCCTTTTGATCAGCAGTTGCCGTCATCGGGCTGATGTGGTAATCTGTAATTTCTCCTTCGTATGTTAAATCTCCTCCGTTTTTTACCAAGTGTAAATTGGTTTGATTCTGAATCAAATCTTGTAGGGTAAGTGTAAAAGTCCTGTCGATTCCTGGTTCAATCAATTCAGAGGTATTTTGGAAGAAGTTTACCTGATAGGTTTTAGCATCAATTTTGCCTGTTCCTGTAAAGTTGTAAACAGAGCAGCTAATTGCCGTTGTCAGTATAATAAATAGTAATAGTAAATGTGTTTTTTTCATTTTGCGAATAGTGAAATTCTAATTTTAAATTGTCTTTGAAAAGTAAAACATTTTCAAATGTAATCTTTTTTAGATTTGGGGTTTTGTTTTATAAATCAAATTGTTTGATTTTTCGATATAAAGTACGTTCCGAAATCCCTAATTCATCTGCAGCAGCTTTTCGTTTTCCTTTGTTTTTTTCTAATGATTTTTTGATCATTTCGATTTCTTTTTGTTCCAATCTTAGAATTTCTTCCTCTTCGATAGTTTCAGCTAGAAGGTAATTGTTAGAATCCTGTTCTTCGTATTCCTCTTCTGCATTTGGATTGGATAGATATGAAGTGCTTGGTGTTTCTTCAAAATCAATCTCGCTGTCTTCTTCTTTGGAACCGTATATTTTTTTGATCAATGATTTGTTAGTTTCCTGAACATTTGAATTACCGTTTTGCATCAATTCTAAAGTCAGTTTTTTCAAATCATGCAAATCACTTTTCATATCAAAAAGCACTTTGTATAAAATCTCTCTTTCGGTGTTAAAATCGCTATCGCTTTTTTTGTCTTTTATCACCGAAGGCAAAACATTATTGTCTTCAGAAGGTAAATACGATTGCAAAGTTGTGGCGTTAATATCTCTGTTCGTCTCCAAAACCGAGATTTGTTCCGCTACATTTCGCAATTGTCTGATGTTACCGCTCCAACGAAATTTTTGCAAAAGCAAAATCGCACTTTCGTCCAATCTCAAAGGTGGCATTTTATATTTGTTAGCAAAATCAGCAACAAATTTTCTGAACAATAAATGAATGTCTTCTTTTCGCTCACGTAATGGAGGCAGGACGATATCTACGGTACTTAAACGGTAATACAAATCCTCACGGAATTTTCCTTTTTCAATCGCTTTGAATAAATTGACATTGGTAGCCGCTACGATTCGGACATTTGTTTTTTGTACTAAGGATGAACCTACTTTTAAGAATTCTCCATTTTCCAAAACACGCAATAAACGTACTTGAGTGGTAAGTGGTAATTCACCTACTTCATCAAGAAAAATGGTTCCACCATTTGCCACTTCAAAATAACCTTCACGAGTGCTTGTTGCGCCGGTAAAAGCTCCTTTTTCGTGTCCAAAAAGTTCACTGTCAATGGTTCCTTCCGGAATGGCACCGCAGTTTACAGCGATATATTTTCCGTGTTTACGGTGTGATAAGGAATGGATGATTTTTGGAATACTTTCTTTTCCAACACCACTTTCTCCAGCTACCAACACCGAAATATCAGTAGGAGCAACCTGAATAGCTTTTTCTATCGCACGATTTAGCTTCGGATCATTTCCAATAATCTCAAATCGTTGTTTTATATTTTGAACGCTTTCCATATTTTTTATTTAAACCACAAATTACACAAATTTTCACAAATTAGTATTTTAAGTGTTTATCAATCGTTTATGAATTAATGATTTATTTTGAAAATTAGCAATTATTCCAACGGGAGTATTAGCCAATTTCATATAATTTAGAGTTTGTGCAAAATGGTCATTACTGATTTCTTTTACTGATTTTACTTCGAGAATAATATCATTATGGACTACAAAGTCAGCATAAAACTTATGAGGTAAAATAATTCCTTTGTATTCTACATTATATTCTTTTTCTCTTTCGTATGGAATATTTTGATTTTTAAATTCTATTTCTAATGCATCCTTGTAAACAATTTCCAGTAAACCTGGGCCTAGCAGGCGATGGACTTCCATGCAAATTCCAACAATTTCATAGTTTTCATCTTTTTTGTAATAATACTCGTTAAAGTCAGTCATATTATTTTTTTTTTAATAGAAAATGAATTTGTGAAAATTTGTGAAATTTGTGGTAAAAAAAAACTAATTCATATCACTCAATCCAACCGCTTCCCCTTTCAAAGTTCCGCTGGTACAGCTTGTGATTTTTACATTGACAAAATCTCCAATTTTATAATTCTCTTTTGGGAAAACTACCGTAATACTTTGTGAATTTCTTCCAGAGAACTCTTCAGCAGATTTTTTAGAAACTTTCTCAACCAAAACTTCTACTGTCTTTCCAATGAATTCCTCAGAGCGAATCCAAGAATGCTTTTGTTGTAAATCGACAATTTCCTGTAATCTTCTCAATTTGGTTTCATCAGGAACATCATCTTTCATTTTTCTTCCAGCCAACGTTCCCGGGCGTTCCGAATAACTGTACATATAACCAAAATTGTATTTCACATATTCCATCAAACTCAAAGTGTCTTGATGATCTTCCTCAGTTTCTGTTGGGAAACCCGAAATCATATCTTGAGTTATAGCAGCATCAGGAACAATAGAGCGAATTTTATCAATTAACGTCATGTATTCCTCACGAGTGTGCAAACGATTCATTTCCTTTAAAATTCTATTGCTGCCTGATTGAACTGGTAAATGAATGTGTTTGCAGATATTTGGATATTTGGCAATAACGTGCAAAATACTTTCATGCATATCCTGTGGATTCGAAGTCGAAAAACGGATACGCATTTTTGGAAATGCAACCGCTACCATTTCTAATAATTGGTCAAAATCGACTGCTGTCGCTTTTTGCATTTCGCTGGCGTTGACAAAATCTTTTTTCAATCCGCCACCATACCATAAATAACTATCTACGTTTTGACCCAAAAGTGTGATTTCCTTAAAACCTTTATTCCACAAATCCTGAATTTCGTTCATGATACTTTGCGGCTCACGGCTGCGTTCACGTCCGCGGGTAAAAGGGACCACACAAAACGTACACATATTATCGCAACCTCTCGTAATCGAAACCAAAGCTGTAATTCCGTTGCTCATCAAGCGAACTGGCGAAATATCTCCGTAAGTTTCTTCTCTGGAAAGGATTACATTAATTGCATCACGACCATCTTCAACTTCACTCAATAAATTAGGCAAATCTTTATAAGCGTCAGGACCCACAACAAGATCCACGATTTTCTCTTCGTCAAGAAATTTCTCTTTCAAACGTTCCGCCATACAACCCAAAACGCCAACCTTCATTTTCGGATTCACTTGTCGTTTTACAGCATTGTATTTTTCCAGACGTTTGCGAATCGTTTGTTCAGCCTTATCACGAATCGAACAGGTATTAACCAAAACTAAATCGGCCTCTTCCAAAACCGAAGTCGTATTATAACCACCATCAGCCAATATAGAAGCCACAACCTCACTGTCCGAAAAGTTCATCGCACAGCCATAACTCTCTATAAAAAGTTTTTTTGTATTCTCTGGTTTATGTTCTAGAACAAGGCTGTTTCCTTGTTTGCTTTCTTCAATTATCTTTTCCATTTGGCTATTTTCAAAGCGCAAAGATAAGGGAATTACAGCGATTATGACAAGATGTCAGCCTAAGAATTAACAAAAATTAAGAAAAATCAAAAGCAAAACACGAAGATTGAGTCTAGAATAATTTTTAAAATTTTTGTAAGGAGCTATTTCCCGCTTCCCGTTACAAGTCCTCGCACCAAAGTAAAGTTTCCAAGGTACCAGAAAGAGCTTCCTTTGGTCGCTTTTCTGGCACAGGAAACTTTTACTTTTGGTGCTCCGGGCTTTTCACTTCAATCGGGGCTAGGGCTTTAGTGTTCGTTGTCCTGCAAGGTCAAAAAAAGACCTTACAGGAACAAACTAGGTTAGATTAAATTTGTTATGGTAATTAGTGAAATTAGTATGTTCTTTTCATTCGTGATTATTAGTGAAATTCGTGGCAAAAAAAATTATGGAAGCCTAAATTCTTTCAATAAAAATCCATTAGCCACCGCTTTAAAATCAGCTAATTGATTTTGAATCCAAATTTCATCGTGCCCTAATTCTTTAGCTAGTAAATCAGCTACTTTTTTCGAACTTTCAATCGCCGCACGCGCATCCAAAAACAATAAGCGAACACGTCTGGCCAAAATGTCTTCAACAGTAATAGCCATTTCATACCGAATTGCCCAAACCACTTCGGCCAAAGAATAATCATAATTTGGATGTAGTTTTTCGTTAAGTTCGGGTTCGTTTTTTTGTAATTCTAAAATAGCATTGGCATCAGTGCCATAAACAAACAAATGATTTTCAAAATCAGCAGGACTGTTTGCCTTATTGCCATGTATGGCTAGGGTTGTAGTTGCGCTCTTTCTTTTGGGTAATTTATGTACTTGAATTGTTCTGTTTACCACATCTTCGGCAATTTTTCGATAAGTAGTCCATTTGCCGCCAGTGATACTGATTAATCCGGTTTTGGAAATAATTATTTTGTGGCTTCTGGAAACCTCCTTGGTGTTTTGTTCTTCTTTTCCAGGGACAGACAAAGGTCTCAATCCTGCAAAAACTGATAAAACATCAGCTCTTGTTGGTTTTTTTGTTAAATATCTTTGAGCTGTTTCCAGTACAAATTGAATTTCTTCTTCTAAAGCGATTGGTTCGATATCTGTTTTTTTGACCAAAGTATCAGTTGTGCCAACTACAATTTTATCATGCCATGGTACAGCAAAAAGAACTCTTCCGTCACTTGTTTTTGGAATCATCAAGGCATTGTCTCCTGGTAAAAATGACTTGTCGAAAACTAAATGAATGCCTTGGCTAGGAACAATGTATTTTTTGTAAACGGCATCATTCATTTTCATAATCGCATTGGTAAAAACCCCCGTTGCATTAATTACTGCTTTGCATTTTACGGTATATTCTATTTGAGTTTCTTGGTCGATTGCTTGAACTCCAATAATTTGTTTTTTATTGTTTTTGAGCAGTTGAATGACTTTAAAATGATTCAATACACAAGCTCCTTGTTCAATAGCCGTTTGAGCTAAATTAATTGCCAGTCGGGAATCGTCAAATTGACCGTCGTGATATAATACGCCGCTTCGTAACCCTTTTTGTTCTATTGAAGGAATTTGAATTATGGTTTGTTCTTTGGATAAATATTTTGAACTTCCCAGGCTTAATTTACCTGCAAGCAAGTCGTATAATTTTAGTCCAAAGGTGTAGAAAAAACCTCCCCACCAGTTATAATTTGGAATAATAAAGGATTCGTTTTTGACTAGATGACTAGCGTTTTTTGCCATTAATCCTCTTTCCTGAAGGGCTTCGATAACTAAAGTGATATTGCCTTGTTCCAAATAGCGAACTCCGCCGTGAACCAGTTTGGTACTTCGGCTGGAAGTGCCTTTTGCAAAATCTACAGCTTCGAGGAGCAATGTTTTAAAACCTCTGTTTGCCGAATCTACTGCAACTCCAAGTCCATTGGCGCCACCACCAATAATGATAATGTCCCAAATTGGTTCTTCGTTGAGTTTTTTTAATTGTTCATTTCGGTTCATTCAGTATGAGTTTGGTTAGGTAGCTTCGAGTAAATTTAGGTATTTTTTTTAATGGATTTGTTTTTGAAAAAACTAATCGTTGATTTGATACTATATATAGGTATAACTGGATTTTGAATTCTTTGGTTCTTAAAAATCGAAAATGTTCATTGATAGCCCCGATAGCAGAGGAAATCCTTGTTGCCCGGGGTTCGGGCAACAAGATTACTTCGTCAGTTCGCTATCGCTCGTGTGCAACGTATAGCGGGACTGATGCTTCTTATTATTCCTTTTTGTTTCTGCTTCTAAAAAAAAAGAAAGTGCTTATTGAATCGTAAATGATTGGGAGTTTTGTCTTTTGAACGTTAATAATAGTTGTCTTGCAGATTTAAAATGCATTTAAAACCAATGAAAGGTTGATATTTAAAAAAAAAAATTACTTTTGCGATTCAAACAATAGCAAGATGGCAAAGAATTTAGTGATAGTTGAGTCCCCAGCAAAGGCAAAAACAATCGAAAAATTTCTAGGAAGTGATTATCAAGTTGAATCGAGTTATGGACATATAGCCGATTTACCTTCTAAAGAAATCGGGGTTGATGTCGAGAATGGATTCACACCCAAATACGAAGTTTCTTCGGATAAAAAAGCGTTAGTGTCCAAATTGAAAACTTTAGCTAAGAATGCCGATATGGTATGGTTGGCGAGTGATGAGGACCGCGAGGGAGAGGCTATTTCTTGGCACTTGGCGGAAGAATTGAAACTTAAAAAAGAGAAAACGAAGCGTATTGTTTTTCATGAAATTACTAAAAACGCTATTCTTAAAGCTATCGATAAACCACGTGAGATTGACTATAATTTGGTTAATGCACAACAGGCGCGAAGAGTTTTGGACCGTTTGGTTGGATATGAATTGTCGCCGGTACTTTGGAGAAAAGTAAAAGGAGGTTTGTCTGCCGGTCGTGTGCAATCTGTTTCTGTTCGATTGATCGTAGAGAGAGAACGTGAAATTCAGAATTTTACCGCCGTAGCCACTTATTCTGTTGTTGCTGAGTTTACAAATGAAGCAGGGAAGTCGTTTAAAGCGAAACTTCCAAAAAATTTCAATACTAAAAAAGAGGCCGAGGATTTTCTAAAACAAAATATTGGCTCTACATATAAGGTGGGAGATTTAGAAACTAAACCTACCAAAAAATCGCCAACAGCACCTTTTACCACTTCGACTTTGCAACAGGAAGCGGCTAGAAAATTGTATTTGCCAGTTGGAATTACCATGCAATTAGCACAACGTTTATACGAAGCTGGACTTATTACGTATATGAGAACGGATAGTGTGAATTTGTCTAAAGAGGCGATGGATGCTGCTCAGGCGGAAATCATCAAATCTTATGGTAAAGAGTTTTCATATCCACGTACTTTCGTAAATAAAAGCAAAGGGGCACAAGAGGCTCACGAAGCGATTCGTCCTACTGATATGTCTCGTCATACTGTGGATATTGACAGAGATCAGGCACGTTTGTATGATTTGATTTGGAAAAGAACATTAGCTTCGCAAATGAGTGATGCGCAATTAGAGCGTACGAATGTTAAGATTGAAGCGAATAATCATAGTGAAGTTTTTACGGCTTCGGGAGAAGTTTTACTTTTTGAAGGTTTTCTAAAAGTGTATCTTGAAGGGCATGATGACGAGGAAGAAGAGCAAGAAGGTTTGTTGCCAGCTTTGAAGGTTAATGAAAAATTACAAAACAATTATATCACTGCTACCGAAAGATATTCGAGAGCAGCTGCAAGATATACAGAGGCTTCTTTGGTTAAAAAATTAGAGGAATTGGGTATCGGTCGTCCGTCAACTTATGCGCCAACCATTTCTACTATTATCAACAGAAATTATGTTGAGAAAGGAAATTTAGAAGGTCTGGAACGTAATTATACGCAATTGACTTTGCAATCTGGAAAATTAGAAGAGAAATTATTAAAGGAAAACACAGGTTCTGATAAAGGAAAATTGGTTCCAACAGATATTGGTACAATTGTTACAGATTTCTTAGTTAAGAATTTTGGTAATATTCTGGATTATAACTTTACTGCCAAAGTAGAGCATGATTTTGATGAAATCGCCGAAGGTAATATCGAATGGACCAAAATGATGCAGGAGTTTTACAATACATTTCACCCAACAGTGAAAGATGTAGAAGCGAATGCAGACAGAGAAAGTGGAGAACGTATTCTTGGTATTGATCCAGAATCTGGGAAACCAGTTTCTGTTCGTTTAGGTAAATTTGGACCAATGGCTCAAATTGGTGATGCTGATGATGAAGATAAAAAGTTTGCTAGTCTTAGAAATGAACAAAATATTGGAAATATAACTTTAGAGGAAGCGTTAAATTTATTTTTGCTTCCAAAAAATTTAGGCACATATAAAGGAGAAGAAGTAGAAGTTAGTAATGGTCGTTTTGGTCCTTATGTGAGACATGGAAGTGTTTTTATTTCTTTACCAAGAGGTGAAGATCCATTGGATGTTTCTATGGTTAGAGCTCAGGAGTTAATTGATGAAAAAGCGATTGCTGATGCACCAATTGCCGTTTATAAAGGGGAAGGTGTTCAAAAAGGCACTGGTCGTTTTGGTCCTTTTATCAAATGGAACGGAATTTTTATCAATGTTAGTAAGAAATATAATTTTGATAATCTTTCACAATCAGATATTGAAGCTTTAATTGAAGATAAGCTGCAAAAGAATATTGATAAAGTACTCCATAATTGGGAAGAAGAAGGAATTTTGGTTGAGAAAGCTCGTTGGGGTCGTTCTGTTATAACAAAAGGTAAGATTAAAATTGAGTTGAGTAAAGATGTTGATGCAACCAAATTGACATTAGCCGAAGTTCAAGAAATGATTGCTAAAAAGGCTCCTGCGAAAAAAGTCGCTGCCAAAAAAGCAACTGCAGCTAAAAAACCTGCTGCTAAAAAAGCTACAGCTAAAAAGAAATAATGAATTAGATTCAATTATTCTTGTGATTTTAAAGACTAATTGCAATTAAAAAGTAAATTGATAAAAGATGGAGTTTGATTTTTTAGTACCATTAGATGCTGAAATTCTAGATTATATACAAGATTTGTCTGCTCAGCATTTGGGTAGCAAAGTTGTTCTACATACTAATGATTCTGTTCCAGATTTAGATAAAATTAATATTGCAATAATTGGAGTTCTTGACAATCGTGGAGATAAAAATATAAAATCGGAAGTTGATTTAAATAACGTTCGTAAAGAATTATACAGCATGTTTCCCGGAAATTGGAAGGCGTCTATAGCTGATTTGGGAGATATTCTTGCTGGAAATTCAAAAGAAGATACTTATTTCGCTGTAAAAAAGTTAACTTCTAGTTTAATAAAAAGAGGAGTCATACCGATAGTTATTGGAGGTTCGCAGGATATAACTTATGCTCTTTACCGCGCTTATGATACCTTGGAACAAATGGTAAACTTAGTTTCTATTGATAGTAAGTTTGATTTTGGTAAAGAAAATGAAGAGATTGGGTCTGGTTCTTTTTTAACAAAAATTATTATAGACGAACCCAATAACTTATTTAATTTTTGTAATATTGGCTATCAAACCTATTATAATTCGCAAGAAGAGATTGATTTGATAGAAAAATTGTTTTTTGATGCCTATCGTTTGGGAGAAGTTTCAAATAATATTTCAATTTCAGAGCCTGTTTTCAGAGATGCGGATTTAGTGACTTTGGATTTAAATGCTGTAAAATCTTCGGATTCTGGTAATTTTGTCAATTTTAATCCGAATGGATTTAATGGTAAAGAAATATGTTCTTTGTCTAGATATGCTGGTATAAGTGATAAAGTAACTTCTTTTGGAATTTTTAATCATAATAATACTAAACAAGAGGCTGTAATTATTGCTCAAATTTGTTGGTATTTTATTGAAGGATATCATTATCGATCACATGAGTATCCTTTTGGTAGTAGAGAAAAGTATTTAAAGTATATTGTACCACTAGAAGAAGAAGATTTAGTTTTTTATAAAAGCGATAAAACAGACAGGTGGTGGATTGAAATTCCATTTGTTTTAAGTTCAAACAATAAACTGAAGAAACACACGTTATTACCGTGTTCGTATGAGGAGTATTTAGGTGCTTGTAATCAAGAGATGCCTGAAAGATGGTGGAAAGCGCAAAGAAAAAATATTGTTTAGTTTTTATTTCGAAAGGATTAACAAATTTTTAAGAAAAAACGTTAATATTGTAAAAATATTTAAAATAAATACGATATACTTACAAAATTTTCAAAAGTATGTTTTTTGTCGTTCTTTTTTTACACTTTGGCGATAAAATATTTTTTTTTAAGAATTTTTAATATACATTTGGCTAATAATTTGTGACTATAAAGAATTGTTTTTTAAATTAAAAATAAATACGTTTACAGTCTGAATAATAATGAATAGATAACCCCAATTTTTATGAAGAATTTCATTGCATTTACGGCAATTTTAACAGTGTTGATTAGCTGTGGCAGATCAAGCGACAAAGGTGAGTTGGTTGGTGTGAAAGGAGCAAAGTGGCATCCTGAAAAACCTTATGGAATGGCACTAGTACCTGGTGGTTCGTACATCATGGGTAAATCTGATGATGATATTGCGAATGTTGGTGATGCTCCAACAAAAACAGTGACCGTTAGATCATTTTACATGGACGAAACTGAGATCACAAACAGTGAGTATCGTCAATTTGTAGAGTGGGTAAAGGACTCTACAATTAGATTACGTCTAGCAATTTTGGCTGAAGAAAGCGGTCAAGTTGGAGGGGCTGATGCAAAAGGCAAAGGTAAGAATACAGGTAGTATCGCTGATTATGCTTTCAATGATTCTGATCCTGAAAAGATGACAGCATACGATAAATACATGTATGATAACTACTACAGTATAGGAACAGATAAAGATCCAAATGCTTTCAAAAGATTAAATAGAAAACCTAAGCTTATTAAGGATGTTAAAAAATATCCAGATGAGTATTATGTTGAGGTAATGGATTCTATGTATTTACCTTTAGAAGCATCTTATAATGGTTTGAGAACTATGGATGTGAATAAGCTTAAATTCCGTTATACTTGGATGGATATTCAAGCAGCTGCAAAAGCCAAAGTTGGAAAAAGACAAGATTTTGTTAGAACTGAAGAGGTAAAAATATATCCAGATACTACTGTTTGGATTAAAGACTTTAGCTATTCATACAACGAGCCAATGCATAATGATTATTTTTGGCATAAAGCCTATGGAGACTACCCGGTTGTTGGTGTAACTTGGAATCAGGCAAAAGCATTTTGTGAATGGAGAACTTTAAATAAAAATATTTATATTAAATCTAAGAAAAACCATTTTGATAATGTAAATTCATTCAGACTACCTACAGAAGCTGAATGGGAGTATGCTGCTAGAGGTGGTTTAGAATCTGCAACTTTCCCTTGGGGTGGTCCTTATACTAAAAGTGACAGAGGTTGTTTCATGGCGAACTTTAAGCCTAATAGAGGTGATTATGCAGCTGATCAGGCTTTATATACTGTAGAGGCTAAATCTTATGAGCCTAATGGTTACAACTTATATAATATGGCTGGTAACGTTTCTGAATGGACTGATTCAGCTTATGATGCCAATTCTTATGAATTCATGTCAACAATGAACCCTGCAGTTATTGATAATTCTAATAAACGTAAAGTTGTTAGAGGAGGATCTTGGAAAGATGTTTCTTATTTCTTACAAGTAAGTACGCGAGCATTTGAATATGCTGATTCTGCTAGAAGCTATATTGGTTTCAGAACTGTTCAAGATTATATGGGAACCCAAACAACTAAAAACGGAAAAAAATAAAATAACAATAAAAATAACCTACTAATAAATAACTTTAAAATTAAAAAAAAATGGCAATATTAAGCAAAAAAGCAATGAATTTTACCTATGGTATGGGAGCGGCAGTAGTAATTATTGGAGCACTTTTTAAAATTCAACATTATCCAGGAGCAAGTGCATTATTAATTGTTGGTCTTTGTACTGAAGCTTGTATTTTTGCTATTTCTGCGTTTGAACCAGTAGATACTGAGTTGGATTGGTCATTAGTATATCCAGAATTAGCTGGAGGAGAAAAAAGCCCTAAAAAAGAAAAAGTTCAAGATGATGTTGATGGATTGTTGTCTCAAAAATTGGATAAATTATTAAAAGAAGCAAAAATAGACGGAGAGTTAATGAATAGTTTAGGAAACAGTATTCGTAATTTCGAAGATGCTTCAAAAAATATTTCTCCAACTGTTGATTCAATTGCTGCTACAAAAAAATATAGCGAAGAATTGTCAATGGCTGCTGCTCAAATGGAGTCTTTGAATAGTTTATATAAAGTACAATTAGAAAGTGCTTCAAGAAATGCTGAAGCAAATAAAGAAATAGCTGAAAACGCAAGTAAATTAAAAGAACAAATGCAGTCAATGACAGCAAATATTGCATCATTGAACAATGTTTATGGTGGAATGCTTTCTGCAATGAGTAATAAAGGATAATTAGTTTTTTAACTATAATTTAATTTTTAATAATAAACTAATTAGAAAAAATGGCAGGAGGAAAATTAACCCCTAGACAGAAGATGATTAACCTGATGTATTTGGTTTTCATTGCGATGTTAGCATTAAATATGTCCAAAGAAGTTTTGTCAGCTTTTGGATTAATAAACGAAAGATTTGAAACTGCAAATAATTTAGCACTAGCTTCAAATGAAGCAATTTTAGCTGATTTAGATCTTAAAGCTCAAGACAAACCAGAACAATATAAAGTTCCAAATGAAGTTGGAAAAAAAGTAGCTGCTGCTACAACTACTTTTTATAAATATGTTGAGTCTCTTAAATTAGATTTGACTAAAGATGTAGAAAGAGAAGAAGACGGAAAATTACCATATGAAAAAATGGATAATTCGTCAAAATTAGATGAATCATGGTTTAGTGGTGACGGATTGTCTGCTAAAGGTAAAGAAGTTGCTGGAGCCGTTGAAACATATAAAGCTGCGATTAAATCTGCTTTAGGAACAGATCCTAAATTCAAAGATATTTTGACAGAATTTAGTACTAAGTTTAATACTGGAGATGTAAAGGATAAAGAAGGTATAACAAAAAATAATTTAGATTATAATTTTAAACATTTCCCTTTAATTGCTTCTGTTGCGAAATTAACAGCAATTCAAAATGATATTAATGGTCTTGAAAATCAAATTTTAGGAAGATTAACAGGATCTACTGCAGTAGCTGCAGCTTCGATGAAAAATTATACAGCGATTGTTATTCCTGAAAAGTCAGCATTTTTTGCTGGTGAGGCTGTAAAAGGTAAAATTGTTTTAGGACGTTTTGATAAATCTACAGTTCCAACTAAAGTAGTTGTAAATGGTTCTAATTTGAATTTGGCTTCTGCTTTACATGATGGTCAAGTTAGTTTCAGTTTTGGTGCTGGTAACGTTGGTGAACACGATATTAATGGTAACTTTACTTTTATGGAAGATGGTAAACCAGTTGCTATTCCAATTTTAGGAAACTATGTTGTTGTTCCAAAACCAAATTCAGCTACAATTTCAGCAGATAAAATGAACGTAGTTTATAGAGGTGTTGTTAACCCAATGACTATATCTTTCGCTGGTGTTTCTGATGATAAAGTTAGTGCTTCTGCACCAGGATTAAGTCGTGCTGGAAAAGCAGGTTCTTATAATATGAATCCAGGACAAGGATCTGAGGTTGTTATAAATGTTACAGGAACTTTACCTGATGGGTCTAAAGTGTCAGATAGAAAATCTTTCAGAATTAAAGGAATTCCTGCGCCAGTAGGAGCTATTGGTGGAGAACCTGGAATTGTAAAAGGTGCTAAGTCTCGTTTAGAAGTATCTCAAGTTTCTGCTAAATTGCTTGATTTTGATTTTAATGTTAATTTGATCGTTGTTGGATTTACTTTAAAAGTTGCAGGTCAAGCAGCTGTAATTGTTTCAGGCGATAGAGTTAATGCACAATGTAAAACAGCATTAGCAAGAGCTACAAGAGGTGATCAGGTTACGATTTCAGATATTAAAACTAAATTAGTTGGATCTGATATTATGCTTTCTCGTACTGCACCAGTAATTTATGAAATACAATAATATTTAAGTTGAAATTTAACCTCCTTAGATAAACTTAATAATTAAATAAGATGAAGAGTAAAAATTTAGTAGTAGTTGTTGCATTTGTTGCAGGGAGTTTTTCTTCATTTGCACAGTCTAATTTGCTTAATGCTAAAACACCTGAGCAAATAGGTGTAAAAACTAAATCTCAAGTATCTCTTGATAATGATAAGCCTTTGGCTTATGGTTATGTAGATGATAGAGATATATTGATGGGAAAAACAACTTGGGAGATAGTTGATTTGAGTGAGAGATTTAATTTCCCGCTATATTTCCCGATTGATTCTACTAATATTGGAAAAGACAGAAGATCTTTGTTTGATGTTTTGATAAAAGGAATTAAAAGTAATAAAATAACAGAGGTATATGCTGATGATTATTTTAATACTAAAAAGACTTTTAAAGATATGAGCAGTTCTTTTACTTACATCGATACTACAAATGCTGGTAGAGAAGAAGTAAATGCTAACAGAGATTTGTATTTTCCAAAGGAGTCTGTATCTTATAAAACAGTAAAAGGAAAAAGAGTGAAAGTAGTAGGTCCTCCAGGTCCTGGTAAAGCTTTAGATCCTCAATTTATTGATAGAAGAGAACTTACTGCACAAGATATTACTGGATACAAATTGAAAGGATATTGGTATTTTGACAAACGTCAAAGTGAATTGAAATATCGTTTGTTAGGAATTTGTCCAATAGCTCCTGAAGCAAGAGAAGTAGGAAGTGAAAATCCGGATTACATTGATTTGTTTTGGATTTTTTACCCTTCGATCAGAGATTATTTGCATGAATATTTAGCTTTCAATGAGAAAAATTCTTCAATGCCTATTTCTTTTGATAGAATATTAGATTCACGTCAATTTAGTGGAACTATTTATAAAGAAGAGAATGTATATGGGGATCGTTTGATTACTGAATATGTAAAAGAAAACGCTTTAAATCAATTGATCGAGTCTGATAGAATTAAAGATAAAATTCGTGATTTTGAACATGATATGTGGAATTACTAATTCCTTATAACTTTAAAATAAAAACTCTTACTTCTAAAGTAAGAGTTTTTTTGTTTTTTAATATTTATTGTATTTTTCATGATTGATTATATAATTGTAGGATCTGGTTTAGCGGGTATCTCTTTCTGTGAAGTTGCTTTGCAGCAAGACAAAAAGATTATTGTTTATAATAATGATACTCAAAATTCTTCAAAAATTGCTGGGGGGCTTTATAATCCTGTTATTTTGAAACGTTTTAGTGAAGTGTGGCAGGCCAAAGAAGAACTGGTACTAATGGCTGATTTTTATTCAAATCTTAAGAATAGAATAGATTATAAGTTTGATTTTAAGATTCCGATTTTAAGAAAGTTCTTTTCTATTGAAGAACAAAATAATTGGTTTGCTGCTTCAGATAAGAATGCTTTAGGTCCTTTTTTATCGACAAATTTAATTTTTAAAAAATATGAAGGCATAGATTCTCCTTTTGGTTATGGAGAAGTATTACAAACTGGATATGTTGACACAGCATTATTAGTTTCTAAATATCAAGAGTATCTTTTAGAACATGATTTATTGAAGTTAGATACTTTTGATTATGATGATTTAGTTGTTAAAGATGATAGTGTTATCTATAAAGATGTTGAAGCTAAGCATATTGTTTTTGCTGAAGGATTTGGCTTGCATGCTAATCCTTTTTTTAATGAACTTCCATTGGATGGTACTAAAGGGGAATTGTTTATTATTAAGGCTCCAGATTTAAATCTAGACGTTATAGTCAATACAAGTGTTTTTATTTTGCCATTGGGTAATGGTTTGTTCAAAGTTGGAGCAACTTATAATTGGAAAGATAAAACAGATTTACCTACTGAGGAAGGCAAAATAGAGTTGATAGATAGAATTAAAGAGATTATTTCTTGTGAATTTGAAATAGTCCAACATTATGCTGGTGTTCGTCCAACGGTTCGTGATCGACGACCTTTAGTTGGTTCACATATTAATTATAAATGTGTTCACGTTTTGAATGGGTTAGGTACGCGTGGAGTTATGCTTGGCCCAGCAATGGCTAAAGCATTATTTGACTCTATCGAGAACGGAGTTGCTCTAGACAGAGAAATCGATATTAAAAGATTTACTAATAAAAGGAAAAAGTAGTTTTAATTGTTTTTTGTCGTTGGATCATAGGAAATAAACATATTGATGTAAATGTTTCTTGACCATCGCAAAACAAGTGGAAAAAATAAAATCAAAGTTACAATAATTGCAATGAACGAAGTTTGAATGTCCGCTCCAAAAATTAGATATGAAACAATAAAAGTAGCAATTCCAATAGCAACGTTTAACGCATAACTAACATACATTGCTCCATAAAAAAACGAAGGTTCGATTTGATAGGTTAATCCACAGTGACTGCATTTTTCATTCATTTTAAGAATTGAGCCTAAATGCAATAGGTTTTTGTCCACATACATGCTTTCATTCATGCATTTCGGACAAGTTCCTGTTAAAATACTATATAGTTTGGATCCTTTTTTTAACATTTGCAAAAAATATAATTTGTTCTATTTATTGATGGAACAAATTTACAAATACATAAAGGAATAAAATAATTTATACATGCTTAATATACATAATTTATCGGTTTCATTTGGAGGTACTTATTTGTTTGAGGAAGTTACTTTTCGATTAGGAGCTGGGGATCGAGTTGGTCTGGTAGGAAAAAATGGTGCTGGAAAATCCACGATGCTTAAAATGCTGGCAAGAGATTTTGCTCCTGATTCTGGTGTTATTTCTCAAGAGAAAGATATTCGAATGGGATTTTTGCGTCAGGATATTGATTTTGAACGAGGACGTACAGTGTTGGAAGAGGCGTATGAAGCGTTTACAGATATAAAGGTTGTAGAGAAAAAATTAGAAGAGATTAACCATTTATTGGTAACTCGTACTGATTATGAAAGTGAAGAATATAGTCAAATCATTGAGGATTTATCTGATTATACACATCGTTTTGATTTGTTAGGAGGGTATAATTATGTTGGAGATACTGAAAAAATTCTGTTAGGTTTAGGTTTTAAGAGAGAAGTCTTTAACAATCAAACTGAAACTTTTTCTGGTGGTTGGAGAATGCGTATTGAATTAGCAAAACTGCTTCTTCAAAATAATGATGTTTTGTTACTCGATGAGCCAACGAACCACTTGGATATTGAAAGTATTATTTGGTTAGAAAGTTTCCTTCGCAATTATCCTGGTGTTGTTGTGATTGTTTCGCATGATAAAATGTTTTTGGATAATGTGACCAATCGTACTATTGAGATTTCATTAGGTAAAGCTTATGATTTCAACAAGCCGTATTCTCAATATTTAGAATTGCGTCATGAGATTCGTGAAAAGCAATTAGCGACTCAAAAAAATCAAGCTAAGAAAATTGAAGAAACAGAGAAGCTGATTGAGAAGTTTAGAGCCAAAGCTTCCAAAGCTTCGATGGCACAGTCTTTAATCAAAAAATTGGATAAAGTTGAGCGAATTGAAGTTGATGAGGATGATAATTCGGTTATGAATATTTCTTTTCCAGTTTCTAAAGAACCAGGAAAGGTGGTCATAGAAGTCGAAAATGTGAGCAAGGCGTATGGCGATAAAGTAATTATAAAGGACATTGATTTATTAGTAGAAAGAGGTAGTAAAATTGCTTTTGTTGGTCAGAATGGACAAGGAAAATCGACTTTTATTAAAGCTATTGTTAATGAATTTGAATATGGAGGAACTATTAAATTAGGGCATAACGTTCAATTGGGTTATTTTGCCCAAAATCAGGCAGAATATCTTGATGGAGAGATTACTTTATTGCAAACTATGGAAGATGCGGCAACAGATACGAATCGATCGAAAGTACGGGATATGTTGGGATCTTTCTTGTTTCGTGGAGATGATGTAGAGAAAAAGGTTAAAGTGCTTTCTGGAGGCGAAAGAAACCGTTTGGCGCTTTGTAAATTATTATTGCAACCCATTAATGTTTTGTTGATGGATGAGCCTACAAACCACTTGGATATTAAGTCTAAGAATGTTTTGAAAGCGGCTTTGCAAAAATTTGGTGGTACCTTGTTATTGGTTTCTCACGACAGGGACTTTCTACAAGGAATGTCGAATATTGTTTACGAGTTCAAAGATCAAAAAATTAAGCAATATTTAGGCGATATCAATTTCTTCTTAGAGCAACGTAATTTAGAAAATATGCGTGAAGTTGAGAAGAAAGATGTGGTGAAAACTTCTACACCTAAAGAGAATAATAAAGCTTCGTATGAAGACCAAAAGAAAGGAAAAGCGTTGCAAAATAAATTAAGTAAAGTTGAAAGTCAAATTAAGCAATTGGAAAAAGATATTCAGCATGATGATAAAATGCTAGCTTCCAATTATGACAAACACATCGAAGATGCTTCTTTTTTTGTTGCCTATAATAAGAAGAAAGCCGATTTGGATCAATTGCTTTTGGAATGGGAAATAGTTCAAGAGGAAATTGATAAATTGTAATTGATACCCATTTTTGAAAATCTATAATATTAAATTGAAACGATTGTCAACACGACAATCGTTTTTTTGTTTAAAAGTTAAGAATATCTAATGGTTCTGATTAGCCCTGATCGAAACGGCATCCTTTTATCCCGATTTTTTTCGGGATAAAAGATATAGTGTAGAGCAGGTAGAATGTCTCTGAAAAGACCTGATGGTTCTGCTCCTAAAAAAAACTAGATTTCAGTTTTGAATGGATTTCTTTCTTGCCAAACAATTTCGGGCTCTAATCGAGGGAATATTTTTGGAACATGTTTGTTTATTTGGGAGTTGTTATGTTGCATATAACCGTACATCTGTATTGGTTTTGCTCCCACTGAACTTTTTATTTCTAGGGCTGTTCTGGCAAAAATGATGGATTTGAATCCTTTATTGATCGAATAGGCAATCATGTCATAAAGCATGTTTAAATACAGCATTTTTTCTCTTTGAAAAGTGTCGTCATACCCTAGGAAATAAGTATCTATGGCGTCACCATTTTTAATCAAAGTATTAAAACCAATTAGTTTTCCATCGATGAAATAACCATAGAATAAGAATTTGTCATTTAAAACTTCTTTGAAAATTCTAAAATGATTTTTGGTTAAAAAGAACGTATTGAAAGGCGCATTTTGAGCCACATGATGATACAATTCGTAAATGGTTTCTTCGTGTCTGATAATGTCTTCCAGATGTAACTTCCTTTTCTCGATTCCTTCGGCTTTTTTTCGGGCTCTTTTATATTGATCGCGGTATTTCTTGATTAAGGAGTCTAAATAATCTTGCTCAGTTTTCCATTGATGAGGGATGTTGAAGATCATATTTGGCTGTACACAATATTTATAATTGTTTTTGAATGAATCTGTGGTGAAATTTTGAATTTCATCTTCATTATAATCTTTAAAAGTAGTGATGTGTACTTTTTTGCCGATGGATTTGAATTTGGTTTTTAAATCGTTGGCTGCTTTCTTTAAAGCTTTGATACCTTCAGATTTTGAAATGCTATCAGAGAAAACAAATGAATTTTGACCAGTAAGCATATTATTGCCAATCACTAAAACATGAGAGGCGAAATTTTTCAAAATAAATTTTCGGGCAATAGCTTTCATGCACCGATCCCTATCACCAAAAGATTCCAGATTGTTCAAATCTACAAATTGGGCAATAGCTATACCAACTAGATTTTGTTCTTCAAAAAGACCGATATAATGGCAGATCATGTTTTTTGGAGCTGTTCTGTCTAAGATTTCAAAATATTCTTTGGATAAAAAAATATTTTGACTTCCAAGGTCGTTCCAGTTTTCAGGAAGTTGGCTAGCATTTTCGTAAATTTGATAAGAAATTGTTGTTTTCAAGTGTTTGGATAAGTTTATTCAAATTTAGCCAATAAAGTTAATTATATATTTAGATAGTTTTAATTTAACTATTTTTATAGAAAAAAATGACAACTTGTTGAAAGTAATGTTGTTAAAGTGATGTTCTTGGTGTTTTGTGATTAATTTAAAAAGTAATAAATGGAAACATATACTGCAGAAACCGTGAGTCCTTTTTTGAATGATTTGACCAATTGGAGTTTCAAAGAAAATGCAATTGAAAAGGATTTTAAATTTAAAAATTTTACTCAAGCACTTGGTTTTATAGTGCAAGTAGGAGTGTTGGCCGAAAAGATGAATCATCATCCAGAACTTTTTAACGTATATAATAAAGTGAATATACGTTTGAATAGTCATGATTCTGGAGGTGTTACAAAAAGGGATATTGAGTTAGCCCGACAGATTGAAGAATTGTTTTAATGCAAAAAAGCCTTATTTCATAAGTATAGAAATAAGGCTTTTATTTTTTTTAAATAATTATATTACATCCAGCCGCAAACGATAGATCCAATTATGGTTAAAGATAAAGTCCAAAATCCTGCATGGATAAAAATATATTTCCAAGATCTTCTTTCGAATAATCCATTGATCGCAATAACTGGAAGCGCGAAGAATAGTCCTGACATGAACCCGTGTAAGGCACCATGTTTGAAAGTTCTAAATGCAGTACCGTAATCATTCATAAATGCTTGAAATGATGGCAACGCTTCATCTATTTTCATTCCTCCACCAATCATTCCAATAGCACCACTTTGGTGGATTGTTAAAGACATTTCAGTTATAACAATCATAAGCGAGAAAATATAAGAAAGTCCAAATATTTTTAACATATTTCCCTTGCGGAGTTCTTCTTGAGTAAGTCCGTTTTCTTTCATCCAAATAGTTCCAAAAACTTTTGGGTTGTACCAAATAAATCCAACTACTAGTGTGACTAAGCCACTGACTAAAATTGCAATCCAATTCATTTCCATAATTAAAGGTTTTAAGGTTAATTATCAAATATAGTTATTTTTTTGATATTGATTAAAGGTTTATTATTACATAGTAAGTAGTAAATAGATTATAAATGAATGTTAAGAATGTATTTTATCGATTATATTTGTATTTTTACAGATAGTTAAGTTACTTTTGTAGAGTTAAATTAAAAATAAAGATTATGAAATATATTATTACATTATTTTTAAGTATTACATATTCGGTTTCTTTATTGGCTAATGTTTCTGATAGTGAGAAAAAAATTCTGATTAAGTTATATCAGAGTACAAATGGAAACCAATGGAATGTAAAATGGGATTTGAATAGTCCTGTTTCAACTTGGTATGGAGTTACAATTGAAAATAGAAATATAGTTTCAATTAATCTTTCAAATAATAATCTGGTTGGGACTATACCTTCGGAAATCGTTGGTCTGAAGAGTCTTGAAGAATTGAATTTCTTTAAAAATCAAATTTCAGGAACAATTCCTGAAAGGATTGGAGAATTAAAAAAACTAGAAAGACTAAATCTTGCCTTTAATAAATTGACAGGATCGATACCAAATTCAATTTGTGAAATTCAGCATTTAAAATCAATAATGCTTTTTATGAATAAACTCTCCGGAGAGATTCCAAACGAAATTGGTAATTTAAAAGAATTGGAAGTTGTGTCTTTGTTCAATAATCAATTATCAGGAAAACTTCCTAATTCATTATACAAATTAGGGAATTTGAAAGAATTGATGTTGAGCAGCAATGCAATTTCTGGAGAAATTAGCCCGAATATTTCGAGTCTAGTTTCATTAAAAAAGTTAAGTTTATTTGATAATAAAATGAGTGGAGCAATCCCTTTTAATATGACTAAGTTAGAGAATTTAGAGAATGTTAATTTGGCTTACAATTCATTTACAGGACAAGTTCCTATTTTATTAACAAAGAAGAACGGATTCAATCTCACAATGAGAGACCAATCTGGAATAGCATTCAAATTAGAAGTGGCCAATTCTACTAAAGGAATTTTAGCCAACGATGAATAATAAACTAGCTAATTTTCAATAGTTAGATTTCATTTGATTTTTTTGTTTTAGGGCGTAGTAATTTTTAAAATTGCTACGCTTTTTTATTACTTATTATTTAGGTAGTTTTAAATTGAGCATATGGTAAATGTTTTATTCTTTTAATGTTTTTAAAAAAACAAATGATTTATTTGTAACTTATTTATTTTTAGACGTTTATATTTTTTAAAGCGGATTATTTGGTTCTCCTTCTAATGGGGTTAACATTTTTTTAGCAAAAAGTTATATTATTTTTTTGGTGGTTTAATTTTTTAACTTACATTTGTCTATAGAAATAGTAGAGTTTAAAAAACGATATTAATCATTAATACAAATATTTTGAAAACAATCAAAAACACTTCTTTTTTGATCATGCAAGGATCCTTTTCATTCGACACTCTTAGTCGAATGTGTTGTTGCTGTTAGAGTTTTTCAAATTATACCATTTTACATTTCGAATAATTAATTTTAAAGTAATTTATATATCTGATATAAATTGTTTTGATAGTTTGTAATGTGTTTTTCCAAGAAAAAGATTAAATACTAATATTTTAAAAATAACTATAAAATGAAGAAAAATATGTGTTGTTGTAAATAAAAAAAGCCATTTCTGCGGCAACAGAAATGGCGAAGTTTAAAAAGAAATGTTCATCTCAAAAAGGATAGAAAGTTGATTAATCAACCTTCAGGGATCCTTATTTATTAAACCGAAACAAAGTAATGAAAAAAAAATTAAATATACACTTGTGGTTGCTTCTTTTACTAGTAACAGTAGGGATTAACGCACAAGACACGAAACCGCTTATTCAATCTAAGCTTGATGGGAAAGTTGTAGATGATATTACAAATCTACCAATACCAGGGGTAACAGTAACTATTAAAGGAACTACACATAGCGTTATAACAGACGCTGAAGGAAAATTTTATTTTCAGACGGGTCAAAAATTTCCTTACACTCTAGTGATAACTTACGTTGGTTATAAAAAAACAGAAGTTGTAGTAGATGGATCTCCTATAACCATTAGTTTAAAAGCAGACGTTCAGGAATTAAACGAATTAGTAGTAGTTGGGTATGGAACTCAAAAGCGTAAAGATATTACGGGTGCAGTTTCTTCAGTTCCTAAAGCCAATTTGGCTCAAGTCACTTCTTCTGCTGATAATTTATTGCGAGGTGCAGTAGCAGGGGTAGTTGTAACTCAAAGTTCAGGAAAACCGGGTGCAACTTCTAGTGTTCGTATTAGGGGAGGAAGTTCTATTACTGCAGGGAATGAACCACTTTATGTTGTAGATGGGATACTGATTTATAATGATAATGCAAATGCTACAGCAGGGGTGTCATTGGCAGGAGCTGGAGTGAATGTGTTGTCAACAATTAGCCCGGGTGATATCGAGTCTATCGAAGTATTGAAAGATGCTTCTGCAACTGCGATTTATGGATCTCGAGGAGCCAATGGGGTTGTGATTATTACCACTAAAAAAGGATCCAAAGGACAAGATATTATTTCATATCAAGGCTATTATGGATTTCAACAAGTGACTAAGAAGATAGATTTATTAAATGCTAGTGAATGGGCAAGTTTACGTAATGACGTTCAGGCAAGTATAGGTCAGGCTCCTTCTTTTAGTCCAGATCAAATTGAAGCACTAAAAACTTCTGGGAATTACGATTGGCAAGATGCTGCTTTTAGAGTGGCTCCAGTGCAAAATCATCAATTGACTTTTTCTGGTGGGGATGATCGTTCTCGATATGCTGTTTCGGCGGGGTATTTTGATCAGGAAGGTATTGTTATTGGAACCGATTTCAGACGTGTTTCACTTCGTGCTAATTATGAAAGAAACTATTCTCAGGCTTTCAAATTTGGAGTGAATGCCAATTATAGTAATTCAATTTCGAATGGTATAGGTAATAATGGTGGTAACGGCGGGGGAAGACAACCTAATCCATTAGTGGTGGCTTTATATACACCTCCTGTGGTTCCTATCAAAAATGCCGATGGAAGTTATAATATTACAAATAATCCTTATGCAACGGCAGTCAATGGGGTTATTGGTAATCCAATCAATGATTTGGAGAATATCACGAATGAAACCAAAATTGATAGAATTTTGACCAGTTTGTTTGGGGAATACAAAATTACTAAAGAAATCACCGCCAAAGTTGCCGTTAGTGGTGATGTCATTAATACTAAACAGAATTACTATGCTCCGTCAACTACTACGCCGGGAGCTGGAAATAAAGGAGTCGCTTCGGTTGGGACTAGATTGGTGGGTACAGTATTGAATGAGAACACCTTGAATTACAATACTCATTTCGGTCATGATCATAAATTCTCTGCGTTGGCAGGATATACACTTCAATACACTCAAGGTGAAGTGGTAAATGCCGGTGCTAATAATTTTGTAAATGATAATAATACTTATAATGCTTTACAGGATGGAGTTGGTTTAAAACCGTATAGTGATGCTTTCGAGAGTGTATTGAAATCATGGTTGGCAAGAGCTAATTATTCATACAAAGGAAAATATAATTTAACGGTATCAGGACGTGCTGATGGTTCCTCAAGATTTGGTTCCGAATCACTTTGGGGGTATTTTCCTTCGGCTGGTTTCTCTTGGAATATTACCGAAGAAAGTTTTGCTGACAGTTTTAAAGATGTAGTTACAGATGCAAAGCTTAGATTAAGTGCAGGAACAACAGGAAATCAAGAGATTGGAAATTATCTTTCTTTGGCATCTATAGGCTCAGTAAATTATAGTTTTGGAGGAACTGTTCAAACTGGATTGGCACCAACCCGTTTGGCTAACCCAGATTTGAAATGGGAAAGAACAACGCAGTACAATGTTGGTTTAGATTTATCATTATTTGATAGAAAAGTAAATTTTGTTTTTGATGCCTATTTAAAACAAACAAAAGATTTATTGATCAATGTCCCAATTTTATTGTCTTCTGGTTATGCTACGGTTCTTCAAAATATTGGAGGAGTTGAAAATAAAGGTATTGAAATTGGTTTGACAACAGAAAATGTTAAAACAGACCGTTTTTCGTGGAATTCTAATTTCGTGTTTTCTACCAATAAAAATGAAGTTGTTGAAATTGGAAATGGTGTAGATCAATTTTTTCCAGTAGTTCCAAATGGTACTTTATTGCAACAACAACCAGTAACTGTCAAAGTTGGATTGCCTCTGGGAACTTTTTGGGGATACAAAACCAATGGTATTTTTCAAACTCAGGAAGAAATCAATACACAACCTAAAATCAACAGTCTTGCCAATACCAAAGTCGGAGACAGAAAATATATTGACACTAATGGTGATGGTATAATTACCGCTACTGATAAAGGCGATCTTGGAAGTTCACAACCAAAATTTGTGGGAAGTTTTAGCAACACACTTACTTACGAGAATTTTGATTTGCAATTTTCTTTCCAAGGAGCTTATGGTGGAAAAGTATTTAATGCCTTAAACCAACAATTAGAAATTTCTACTCTTGGAACCAACGCAGCCGCTACTTTACTAGATCGTTGGACTCCAACAAATCCAAGTAATGAAATTCCTAGAGCATCAAGCTCTCCACTAGGAATAGTTTCAGAACGCTATGTAGAAGACGCTTCGTTTTTGAGGTTAAAATTAATCACTTTGGGTTATACATTTCCAAAAAGTATTACTTCTAAAATTAAAATTCAAACCTTAAAACTTTATGTGTCTTTTGAAAATCCAATTACCTGGACTAAATACAGAGGCTATGATCCTGAGGTAAGTTCTTATGAACAAAATAATTTATATCCTGGAATCGACTTTGGAGCTTATCCAAATTCAAAAACATTCCTCACAGGATTGAATCTAACTTTTTAAGTAAAATAAAAAATAAACGATGAAAAAGATAATAACATATATACTATTAAGTGCAGCTTTGTTTGTATCGTGCACAGATTTAGAGGTCACTCCAACCTCGTTTACCACCGAAGATAACTTCTTCGTGACTCAAGACGATGCTATTGCTAGTGTGACTGCGGTTTATGCTTCTTTAAGTTATGATCCAGGAGAACAAGCTTTGTTTGGAAGAAATCTTTATTTCTTGACAGATATGGCTTCTGATTATGCCTCAGCAGGAGTTTCGGCAACGAATCCGCAGGTAAGAGCTTTAAGTACTTTGACTCATGATGCGACTTCAGATCGTGTACAAGTGGCTTGGCGCCAAATTTATAATGGTATCAACAGGGCGAATATAGCCATAGATAATATTCCAAGAGCTGCCGGTTCGGATGTATTAAAAACGAGATTAATCAATGAAGCCAAATTCATTAGAGGAGTATTGTATTTTCATGCGGTTAGACTTTGGGGAGGAGTTCCAATTGTTTTGCACGAACCAACTTCGATTAATATTGAAAGTTTAAAATCAAAAAGAGCTTCTGTTGATGAGGTGTATGCTCAAATTATTTCTGACTTAACTGCTGCCGAAAGTTTGCCTTCTGCTTATGCTGCCAATGAAGCTGGACGTGCGACTTCTGGAGCTGCAAAGGCGTTTTTGACCAAAGTATATTTGACTAGAAAAGATTGGTCAAATGCAATTCTTAAAGCCAAAGAGGTAATTAATGGCGGGTATGGCTATGCTCTTTTCGAAAATTTTGAAGATGTATTTAATAAAACAAAAAAGAACGGAAAAGAACATATTTTTTCAATTCAATTCGAACCCAATCAAGCAGGAAATGGTTCTAGTGGAAATAGTTTTCCCGGGACTTCTTTTAATGGGTTCACCGCTACAGAGCCAGCAGATATTATTTCGGATGTGGCACAGTTTTATGATATTTATGCAGCTGGAGATACCAGAAGAGACGTGAGTTATATGAAACAATTGCTAAATCCTGCTACAGGAAAAATATATGTTTTTCCAAAACCACTTTTTAAAAAATACGTAGATCTTACCAACCTGGCAACACTAGGTAATTCAGGTGTTAATTTCCCACTAATTCGCTATGCTGATATTTTATTGTCTTATGCAGAAGCAATTAATGAAAGTACAGGCCCAACTGCAGAAGCTCTTGAATATGTGAATCAAATAAGAAGAAGAGCTTTTGGAAAACCAATTACAACTCCAGATGCAACAGTAGATTTAGTTGGACTTAATGCTGATCAATTTAGAGCTGCTATTCGTGAAGAACGTAAAAAAGAATTTGTTCAAGAGGGACAAAGATGGTTTGATTTAGTGCGTTGGGGAGTTTTGGTTAGTGAAGTAAAAAAGGTAACATCCAAAAATACTGTTTCTGAGCGTAATAATTTATATCCGATTCCGCAAAGTGAACGTAATCTTGATCCTGTTGGATTGCCACAAAATCCCGGTTATTAATTAGTAATCATATAAAACCATTAAAAAAATGAAAAAGTTAAATTATAATACGATTATCAAGAGCCCACAAAAAGGGCTTTTGATTACTGCTTTGCTTGCTGCACAATTTGGCTTTGCCCAAAACAAGCCAGATGCAGATTTTAAAGGAGTTATTGGTAAAACATTAGCAGAGTCAAAAGAATATTGGCCAGAGCCAGTGAAAGCTCCAAAAGGGGCTCCAAATGTGGTTTGGATAATCCTTGATGATGTTGGATATGGGGCTTCAAGTACTTTTGGTGGTTTAATTCAAACTCCGGTTTTAGAGAGTCTAGCCAACAATGGATTGAGATATACAAATTTCCATACTACAGCAATATGTGCTCCCACACGTTCAGCTTTATTGACAGGAAGTAATTCTCATAAAGTTCACGTTGGCGGATTCTCGCACATATCAATGTCTGCTGGGTTTCCAGGTTGGGATGGAAAAATACCTTCAAAAAATGGAACGATTGCCGAGATTTTACGCGACAAGGGATATAATACTTTTGGTGTAGGTAAATATGGTGTTACTCCAGATGAAGATGCTACAGATGCAGGCCCTTTTGACAGATGGCCTACAGGTAAAGGATTTGAACATTTCTTCGGATTCTTGGGTTCTGCAACAGATCAGTACAAACCTGACTTGATTGAAGACCAAGCCCATGTTACTCCAGATGGAAGACATCTTAGTGAACAAATTACAGATAAAGCGATTACTTATATTACAAAACAACATAAAGCTGCGCCTGATAAACCATTCTTTTTGTATTATTCTCCGGCAGCGGTTCATGCTCCTCATCAAGTGGCGACTTCTTGGAGTGATGCTTACAAAGGAAAATTTGATGACGGATGGGATGCTTATCGCGAAAAAACATTGGCTAATCAAAAGAAATTAGGAGTGGTTCCTGCCAATGCTCAATTGCCAGAACGTAATTCTATTATTGCAGATTGGAAAAAATTAACTCCGGATCAAAAGAAAGTATATGCCAGATACATGGAAGTTTATGCAGGGTATTTGACTTATACTGATCATGAAATTGGAAGGTTGGTTAATTATTTGAAAGAAAGTAATCAACTAGATAATACGGTTGTTTTTGTTTTAATTGGCGATAATGGTGCAAGTAAAGAAGGAACATTAGAAGGTTCTTTTGATAAGAAAAAGCCTGGTGAAACTCCATCAGATGAGGAAAGATTTCAAGAGAGTTTGACAAAAATTAATGAAATTGGAACACCTCAAACGTATCCAAATTATCCTTTGGGTTGGGCGCAAGCAACTAACACGCCATTCAAAAGTTGGAAACAAGATGCTAATGCTGAAGGTGGAACTCACAATCCTTTGATTGTTTATTATCCAAAAGGAATTCAAGAAAAAGGTGGAATTAGAACCCAATACAGTCATGTAATTGATATTTTACCAACAACTCTTGATATTCTTGGAGTGAAAGCACCTGAATCAATTAGAGAAATTAAACAAGATACCATTCAGGGATATTCGTTTTTCAATTCTTTAAATGATGCCAAAGTAGCATCATCACACAAAATCCAACATTACTACATTTTTGGATCTAGGTCCATTTACAACGATGGTTGGAAAGCAGGAACAGCTCATCATCCAGATTCAAGAGAGGTTGATATAGCTTTAAAAGATAAATCAAAAGCTGAATCTTTAAAACCAAATTTCGACAATGATGTTTGGGAATTATACAACATCAATGAAGATTTTAATGAAAGAAAAGATTTGGCAAAGAAATATCCTGAAAAGCTGGCAGAACTAAAAAAACTATTTGATGAGCAGGCTAAGAAAAATAATCTGTATCCATTAATAGACTGGTCGGATGTTCGTTTAAAAAGAATTCATAAAACGGATAATAATCAAGGAGGAGCTCCTCAGGAATTATCAGCGAAAGCAAATAAATAAAATTTATTTCAGAGCTACTGAATTCGAATTTGATAGCTCTGAAATTCAAAAAAATAATTAGGAAACGGATTAATTTTTAAATCATTGTCCCATGAGATCAATTGAGATGTTTATTTATCTGATGCTCTTGTCTGTTTTGATGAGTATGTTTTTTGTAATTCGTTTTTTAAAAGACATTGTAAATAAGTTAATAGCCGCGAATAATTTTTATAATCAATAATAATTTTATTTTGAAATAAAATTATACTAATTACATAGAATTAATTAACATTTAAAATAGTTTATCAAATAAGAATCCAGTTAGAAATTCAAATTTGGTCAATCATTTAAAAAAATAAAGAGAGTTAGAATGAAAAAAAATAAATTAAATGCAAATCGCAATACACCTTATAAAGGGATATTGTTTACGGCTTTGTTAGTTGCTCAATTTGGTTTTGCTCAAAATAAACCAGATGCCAATTACAAAGGGGTTATCGGGAAAACATTAGCCGAATCTAAAGAATATTGGCCAGAGCCAGTAAAAGCTCCAGCAGGCGCGCCGAACATCGTTTGGATTTTATTGGATGATGTAGGATTTGGGGCTTCGAGTGCTTTTGGAGGATTAATTCAAACCCCAACGTTTGATGCTTTGGCAAATAACGGGTTGAGATACACCAATTTTCACACAACAGCGATTTGCGCACCAACTCGTGCAGCATTATTGACTGGAAGAAATTCAGGAAGAGTTCATGTTAGTGGATTTTCACACACTATTTTATCAGCAGGTTTTCCAGGCTGGGACGGTAAAATTCCATCGGATAAAGGAACGATTGCTGAGATTTTAAGAGAGAATGGATACAATACTTTTGCCGTTGGTAAATATGGAGTTACTCCTGATGAAGATGCTACGGATGCAGGTCCTTTTGACAGATGGCCAACGGGTAAAGGCTTTGATCATTTTTATGGTTTCTTAGGATCACAAACCGATCAATACAATCCTGATTTAGTAGAAGACCAAGCACATATAAAACCTGATGGCCGACATTTAAACGAATTGATTACCGATAAAGCGATCAGTTATATTAAAAATCAACAAAAAGCAGCACCAGGAAAACCATTCTTTTTATACTATGCACCAGGAGCAGCTCATGCACCGCATCAAGTGGAAACTTCTTGGAGTGACACCTACAAAGGAAAATTTGACGAAGGCTGGGATGTGTACCGCGAAAAAGTTTTGGCTAATCAAAAGAAATTGGGTGTAATTCCTGCTAATGCGGTTTTGCCGGAACGCAATCCGATAATTGCGGAATGGAAAAAATTAACTCCTGACCAAAAGAAAGTATATGCCAGATTCATGGAAGTATATGCTGGATATTTAACATATACAGATCACGAAATTGGTAGAGTTGTAAATTATTTAAAAGAAACCAATCAGTTAGATAACACTTTGATTTTTGTTGCCATTGGTGACAACGGAGCAAGTAAAGAAGGTACTACACAAGGTACAGTAAGTCAAAGTCTTTTTGCTCAGGGAGTATCTGAAGAACAAAATTTTCAATCCAATCTAGCTAATATTGGAGAAATTGGTACAGCTAAAGGACTCAATACCAATTATCCGTTAGGTTGGGCACAAGCTACAAATGCTCCTTTCAAAAACTGGAAACAAGACGCACAATCAGAAGGTGGAACTCGAAATCCTTTGATTGTTTTCTATCCAAAGGTAATTAAAGAAAAAGGTGGAATCAGAAACCAATATAGCCATGTAACGGATATTCTTCCAACAACTTTGGAAATAGCCGGAATCAAAGCTCCTGAAAAAATTAAAGAAGTGAAGCAAGATATCATTCAGGGTTCTTCTTTATATGCTTCTTTAAATAATCCAAAAGCCGAATCATTACACAAAGTACAATACTATTACATTTTTGGAAACCGTGCTATTTACAAAGATGGCTGGAAAGCTGGTGCAGCACATGCAAGTCCTTTTGCTTCAACAAGCGCCGGTGGTAAAAATCAAGCACCGAAACCAAGCAATTTTGACAATGACGTTTGGGAATTGTACAATTTAAATGAAGATTTCAACGAGCGTAACAATTTAGCAGCGAAATATCCGGAAAAGTTAGCAGAGCTTAAAAAATTGTTTGATGAACAGGCTAAAGAAAATAATGTTTATCCATTAATCGATTGGCAAGATGTATTGGCAAGAAGAATTCATACTGAAGCAACCAAAGGAAAAAGCCCTGAGGAATTAGCTAAAGGTGTTATAAAAGGAGCAGGTAGTAATTAATAAATAAAAGTTCAGGTCTTTTTTATAATGACCTAAAAGACCTGAATTTTCATAAAACAGATAGATATGAAACTAATAGATTTTCAAATAATAGGAAAAAAAATCATCGTTGGGTTAATAGTATTCATAATCCCATTGATCATTTTAGTTGGAGGACTAACATTAATTAATCAACTTTTAAAATAAGAAATCATGGCATTAGATCAAAATTTAAAAAGAAAACTAACAAGAGACATAATCATAAGTTTCTTCATTTACACTCTGCCTGTATTGGCGATTTACCTTTATTTTCAACTAAATAACGGGCATGTATCAGAATCACATCTATCATTACCACCAATTTTAGAATTTGCAAAACCTGCATTCGAAAATTTAAGAACATGGGGATTAACTGCTTTTATACTTGTTTTAGGAGTTGTAGAATTTGCCGCTGGTTTTTATGACGATGAATGGACAGGACATGAACGAAAAGTGGATATTATTTGTTTTCTAGCTCCAAAATTGTTGATTCCACCAGTTGTTGCTTTTTTTAGCCTAACTGCTTTACCGTATTTAATTCCAAATTTGGCTAATACTCTTTCTTGGGTTCCATTTTGGGGTGGTATTTTCCTAATTGCCGTTGCTGATGATTTAACACAATATTGGTACCATCGTTTGCATCATCAGGTTCCGTTTTTATGGCGTTTTCATAGAACGCATCATTCAGCTCCTTACATGGGAATGGCGATGGCTTCGAGACAGAATTTTATTTATACGGTGTTTTTCTCTCAAACTTATTTAACAGCTACCTTGACCTTTTTAGGATTAGGATTGCCCGCTTTGTTTGTTAAGGTTATAAAAAGTTTCATCACTTTAGGTGCACATTCTAGTATTGCTTGGGACAAACCATTTTACAAATACAAAGTGTTACATCCTATTGCTTGGGTTTTGGAGCGTTTTATTTCGACTCCGGCAACACATCATGCACATCATGCGGACACTAGCGGGGATGGAATTGGGCATTTCAAAGGTAACTTTGGAAATATGTTTTTCTTGTGGGATGTGATTTTCGGAACTGCTTTAATCACTCGAAAATTTCCTCAATCTTACGGAACAAAATCATACAAAAGCGAAGAATGGTATGCACAATTTCTTTGGCCAATATTCAAATCTAAAAAAGAAGGCAGCCCTTTAGCTGATGGCGTTTTTTCTCTTTCGGTTTCCCAAAAAAATAAAACTAATGTTGAAATTAATCAAAATATATATGAGCCAGTTCAATCCTAAAGTTTTCAAAAACAGTTTTTTAGCAATTGTTTTTTTATTGTCAGTAGTTGGTTTTGCCCAAAATCAAAATGCGCCTACATTGCCTATTGAATCTTTTTATTTCAAAATTAAAGAGCAGTCAAAGGCACAAATAATCGATGCCCGTGGCCCGGAAGAATTTGCAATTAATCATATTAATGGAGCGGTTAATTTTAATTTGGAATCCAAGAACTATGAACAATCTGTGGCGCAATTGGATAAATCAAAACCAGTTTTTATTTATTCGATTGGTGCAGGAAGAAGTGCTCAATTGGCAAAAGAATTATCCAAAAATGGTTTCTCAGATGTAAATGTTCTGCAAGGCGGAATTGCCGCTTGGATAGGTTCCGGGAAACCATATTATGCTAATTCGAAAAGCAAATTATCTTTAGCGGAATACAATAAAATCGTTGCTGATAACAATACGGTTTTAGTTGATATTGGGTCTCGTTATTGTGGTGCGTGCACTAAAGTTAAGCCTGTTTTAGAAACGATTAAGGCAGAGTACGGAACCAATTTAAAAGTGGTAGAGATTGATCTTGAAGATAATCCACAGATAATAGCCGATTTAAAAACAATAAAGGTTTTTCCAACTTTGATATTGTACCAAAAAGGAAAAATTACATTCAAAAAAGATGGTTCAGTCGATTTGAAGAAAGACGTTGATTTGGCTTTAGCGAAATAATCGATAAAAGTTAGATTTATTATTTCGGAGTTATTCCATTTTAAAAATTAGGATATCAGAAATCAGGAATATTTTTTTTTATTTTTTTTTATTTTTTTTCTCACGCAACCTGATTTCTTTTTATCCTCATAGGGTTTCATATTGGTAACAATATGAAACCCTTTTTTAATTAAAATCATTATTTTTTTAAATGATTGTTTTTTAATAGTTTAATAGTGATTTTTTGTTTTTCAATTATTTTTTTTATAATAAAATCATTTCAAAATTTGATAGTTCATGTTTTTAATATATATTTGTCCTACCTAATTAGTAGAGTTTTAAAATTAAGATATTAAAAAATGAAAATTAAAGCACACATTCCTTTTTTGAAAGCACAAATACATTTTTCATTTGTGAAATATGAATCGATGTGTTGTTGTTGCAACTAATATTTTTGATTTTATACAATGAACTTTAATATCATAAGTACCTGATTAATTAGGGAAATACCAATAATGAATATAGTGAATATAAAAAAGTATGGTTTAATCGTGACAACCATTTTGTCAGGTTCATACACAGTCGCCTTTGGGCAGGAAAATAAAAATATTGCTGTTGCATCTACTACCGCCAATTGTGAGGCGATGTGCAAAGCAAATACTTCCAAAAAAGCGTTGTTGTTGCAATCTATTGGGAATAAATCCAATGGTAATCCAGAAGTTTCTACTGAAGGAATGGTTTGGGTTGCTGGCGGAGAATTTAACATGGGAACCAATGATTATCCTGATGCAAAACCTATTCATAAAGTGAGCGTAAAAGGATATTGGATTGATGAACATGAGGTTACCAATGCCCAATTTGCAGCCTTTGTAAACGCTACGAAATATGTTACAATCGCCGAAAGGCCTTTAAATCCAGCCGATTTTCCAGGTGTGCCGCTTGATATGTTAGTACCTGGATCGGCTGTTTTTACTCCACCAACAGAAAAGGTGGCTTTGGATAATATACAGCAATGGTGGAAATATGTGCCCGGAGCCAATTGGCAACATCCTACTGGGCCAGAAAGTTCTATTGTTGGACTCGAAAACAATCCTGTAGTTCAAATCAGTTATGTTGATGCAAAGGCTTACGCTGATTGGGCTGGAAAGCGATTGCCAACGGAGGCCGAATGGGAATTTGCTGCTAGGGCAGGAAGACCATCGACCAAATATTACTGGGGTTCAGAATTGAAGCCAAAAGGTAAATGGGTTGCTAATATTTTTCAAGGATCTTTCCCTAATAATAATACCGCCGAAGATGGTTTTGAAGGAGCTGCTCCTGTAAAATCTTTCCCAGGTAATCCTTTAGGAATCTACGATATGGAAGGAAATGTTTGGGAATGGTGTAATGATTTGTATCGAAATGATTACTACAACGATAGTGTTTCTGATAATCCAAAAGGACCTGCTGCAAGTAATGATCCCGAAGAACCTGGAGTAGAAAAGCATGTGCAAAGAGGTGGCTCATTTTTGTGTAGCGATCAATATTGTATCCGATATGTGGCAGGAAGTCGTGGTAAAGGAGAAACTACAAGTGCTTGTAATCACTTAGGTTTTAGATGTGTAAAAGATAAATAGAGAAAATTAAGTTAGAAAAAATAGAATAAAAATGTCACAGAAAACAAAACAATTTAGCATTCATGAAGATTGGACAGTAGTAATTATAGGCTTTTTAATAATCGCAATTTCACTTTTTATTTATCTGCCTTCGGTTCCTGTATTCAAGTGGTCTAATAGTACCGATTTACAGCATGATGTATTTAATATTGAAAATATAAAAGTTGTTTTTTTACAATTTTTTTACCTTTTAGGTTTTGGTTTAATAGGTGTTTTTTTTGTTGGGAAATCTATTAAAAACTTTTTAATAGGTTTCCCTTTAGTTTATGTATTGACTGTTTTAGCATTGATTATTGCAGGGAATACAACAATCAAAGGACTCAACTTAGAAGCCGTAATTTTTAGCTTGATTATCGGTTTGTCAATCGGTAATTTATTTACACTTCCGGAATGGTTTCGTACCGCTCTTTCTACAGAAATATTTGTGAAAATAGGTTTGGTATTATTGGGAACCAGCGTCATATTTTCGGATATACTCAAAGCGGGTTCTTTAGGGCTAATTCAGGCTTTGGTCGTGGTTTTGTCCGTTTGGTATTTTGCTTTTTGGGTTTGTAAAAAATTAAAAGTAGATGAAGAATTAGCGTTGATGATTTCCAGTGCCGTATCCATTTGTGGCGTTTCGGCAGCGATTGCCACTTCAGGAGCGATCAAAGGAGATTCGAAAAAACTTTCTTATGTGATTTCGATGGTATTAGTAACCGCCATCCCGATGATGATCGTAATGCCAATTATTGCTAAATATTTTGGTTTTACTGAAGAAGTAACAGGAGCCTGGTTAGGCGGAAGTATTGATACTTCCGGGGCTGTTGTTGCTTCGGGATCATTGGTTGGAGAAACCGCTTTGAAAATTAGTACGATTGTAAAGTTTTCTCAAAATGTATTGTTGGGATTAGCTGCTTTTGCAATATCTGTTTATTGGACATACACTCAAAATAAAGCTGATGATGTGGTTGCTTCAAAGCCAACATTAGGCGTGATTTGGGAACGTTTTCCAAAGTTTGTGATTGGTTTTATTGCAGCTTCTTTGGTCTTTTCGTTTTTGGTTCCAATTGAAGCTAGAGACGAGGTCAAGGATAGTTTGAAAAACCTTCAGGGAATTTGGTTTGCCCTTGCTTTTACTAGTATTGGACTCGAAACCAATTTTAAAGATTTATTCAGTAACAATAGTAAGAAGCCGTTATATGCTTTTTTAGTAGCTCAGTCTTTTAATGTTATCATTACGCTAATAATTGCTTTTCTGTTATTTGGTAAATAAATTTTCATCAACTTTTACGAATAGTTTTGGAGAACAAAATGATTTTATAAATAACCTAAACTCGATTATTAATGTGTTTTATATATTTCGCTCCAATGGAGATCTGATATACTAAACTGTTAATGATTTCTATAAATATCTTGCCACTCTGTGGCTAAATTCGATATTGGTCAAGACACTTTAGCTCCATCGGAGCGACATCTAATTTAATAATCGAGTTCAGGTAAATAAAAAATGAATCACTATGGAATTTTTTTATAAAGAAATAGCTAATCAGCATCAAAATTTATTGATTTTACCTAAAAAGAAATTAATTCATCATTTTATAGATGAGTTGTTTGCTGTTTTGTTTTCAAATACTTCAAAATCTTTCGGTGATGTAACTATCATTGAAGACAAATTTGCAGAATTAGAAAGACAATTCAATGAATTAGTACTGGATTTTGAACCTAAAACCGATAAAAGCAGGCAGCAGACTAAGTTCTTTTTCGATGCCTTGCCACATTTATATAAAGTAGCATTGAATGATGCCAAAACGATTCTAGCCAAAGACCCTGCTGCAAAGTCTTTAGAGGAAGTTTTGTATTCCTATCCCGGTTTTTTTGCCATTGCAATTTATCGTTTTTCGCATCAGATATGGAAACAGGATTTGAAACTTTTGGCACGAACTATTTCGGAATACGCCCATAGTAAAACCAGTATTGAAATTCATCCCGGAGCAGAAATAGGCGATGATTTTGCCATAGATCACGGAACTGGAATTGTAATTGGAGAAACCGTAATTATTGGTAATAATGTGCAAATATATCAAGGAGTAACTCTCGGTGCTTTGAGTGTAAAAAAAGAGGAAGCTTTTGTGAAAAGACATCCAACAATTGAAGACAATGTCATTATTTATGCTAATAGCACTATTCTTGGAGGGCAGACAACAGTAGGGAGAGACTCTATTATTGGAGGAAATGTTTGGCTTACTTATACCATTCCTTCCAACTCAGTGGTGTATCATAAAAACGAAATAAAAATAAAGGACAACAATCCTTTTCCTGAACCTATTTTTTATTCTATTTAAATAACAAATATTGGTTTTTAATTAATGGGTAACAAATTAAATTATCGTATATCCCCATTCTATTTTACCAGATAAGGCATATAAGGTCATTTAAGAAAAGTAAAATTTAAATTTATCTCTCAAAACAAATACCTTATATGTTCTTAAATGCCTTATATGGTTAGCGGAAAAATACTCACTTGGCGAAAACTCATTTATTAATACAAAGAACTATGAAATATCAAAATATATTAGAAACAATAGGAAATACACCTCACGTAAAACTAAATAAACTTTTCCCAACGCATCAGGTTTGGGCCAAATTAGAAAGATCAAATCCGGGTTCAAGCATCAAAGACAGAATTGCTTTGGCAATGATTGAAGACGCTGAGAATAAAGGCCTTTTAAATCCCAATTCGGTAATTATTGAGCCAACTTCTGGAAACACAGGAATTGGATTGGCATTGGTTGCAGCCGTAAAAGGATACAAAGTGATTTTGGTTATGCCCGAATCGATGAGTATCGAAAGAAGAAAAATAATGAATGCCTTTGGTGCCAAATTTGTTTTGACTCCCAGAGAAAAAGGTACGGCTGGCGCTGTAGAAAAAGCGCATGAATTAGCGGCTTCCACTCCAAATTCATTTATTCCATTACAATTTGATAATCCTGCCAATGTTACTGTTCACGAAAAAACAACAGCGCAGGAAATTATAAAAGATTTTCCCGAAGGGATTGATTATTTAATAACTGGAGTTGGAACTGGAGGACATATTACAGGTGTTTCAAAAATTTTAAAGCAACATTTTCCAAAATTAAAAACGATTGCTGTCGAACCAGCTTTGTCGCCGGTTCTAAGCGGAGGTATTGCGGCTCCACATCCGATTCAGGGAATTGGTGCTGGGTTTGTTCCAAATGTTTTTAAAAGAGAATTCATCGATGAAATTGTTACTGTAGAAAAAACGGATGCTTTTGCTTTTTCGAAAAAAATAACAAAAGAAGAGGGGATTTTTGCGGGTATTTCTACAGGAGCAGCTTTGGCTGCCGTATCTAAAAAATTGAATGAAATACCTGAAAATGCAGTAATCCTAACCTTTAATTACGATACAGGCGAACGATACTTATCCGTGGATGAGTTATTCGATAATGTTCTGTAGTGATTCGGGTTGAAATAATAAATACTTAGGAACGTTGCTAATTAATTGCAAATCATTAAATTAGTGCACCTATATATTTTTAGAAATAGAATTTAATAACACTTATAATTAACACCTAAAACTAAAAAAAATGGCAGAAGCAAAAAAACAACAGACTGCATTAGGAGACGTAGCAGCAAGGCAATTAGCAATCGCAACGCGTTCGGTTCCTACAATGGCAACAAGCCCGAGATGGCTGACACATCTTTTGCATTGGGTTCCTGTAGAATCAGGGGTTTACCGTTTGAATAAAGTAAAAGATGCCAATCATATTGAAGTAGATTGTTCGGCTAGAGACGAAAGAATTTTGCCAAATACTTTTGTTGATTATATCGAAAATCCTAGAGAATACAATTTGGCTGCGGTTCAAACTATTGTTGAGGTACACACTCGTGTTTCTGATTTGTATAGCAAACCTTATAACCAGATTTCAGAACAATTGCGTTTGGCAATTGAGACAATTAAAGAGCGTCAGGAAAGCGAATTAATTAATAATAAAGATTATGGTTTGTTGAATAGTGTGGCACCTTCTCAAATTATAAAAACTAGAACAGGCGCACCAACACCAGATGATTTAGACGAATTGTTGACAAAAGTTTGGAAAGAACCAGGTTTTTTCTTGTTGCACCCATTAGCAATTGCAGCTTTTGGTCGTGAGTGTACGCGTCGTGGTGTGCCACCTCCAACAACTTCTTTGTTTGGTTCTCAATTTTTGACTTGGAGAGGAATTCCACTAATTCCTTCTGATAAATTACCAATTGTAAAAGGAAAATCTAAAATTCTTTTGATTCGTACAGGAGAAAGCCGTCAGGGTGTAATTGGATTGATTCAACCAGGTTTACAAGGCGAACAATCTCCAGGATTATCAGTACGTTTTATGGGGATAAATGAAAAGGCTATTGCTTCTTATTTGGTATCACTTTATTGCTCATTAGCTGTTACAGTAGATGATGCCATTGCTGTATTAGAAGATGTAGAAATTGGTAAGTATCATGAGTACAAATAGTAATTCAATAGGACTGCCAAACGTTGATGACTTGGAAAAGTTAGCCAATGAGTTGTTCAGTGCTTTGCCTAATGAATTTCCAAAGGAAATTTCGTTGAGTCCAAATGCAAGTGAACATCCTCGTGCTACTAAAATTGCCGAAACACTGCTTGCAGCGGGCAATTTAGGCGGAGTCGAAACGGTTTTTCCTGTTAGCAATCACGATACTTTGCTGGGACAGTCTGGTTTTACACCATTAGCGACACCAGCAATTTCGGCAAGTCCGGTAGGTTCTGTCCAAACGCTGCCCTCATTTGGTGGTTTTGGAGGATCTCCTTCTGTGGCACAGTATGGGAAATCGCCCGGTTTTGCAGGATATTCGAATACCTTTTCAGATCCTTCTATTGAAAATATTTCACAGCTGGATGATTTTAAATTGGATATAAATGAAGGGTTTGCTTCAGCTCCTGTTGCGGGAAATGGAACTTCCCCTGCACCAATTCAAAATGGAAATAATGTCAATATTGGTGACCCTCAGACTGGTTTTAATGATGCGAATCTGAAAAATAGCGGAAGTAATTCATCATCAACTTTGAATCAAAATTATTTGCCTTTCGAGACAGAGCATTCTTCTTTTGAAGAAGAGTTAAGAGTGGCTTTAGAGGCGCTTAATTCCAGCTTTGGGATTCCTCATTTGGTAACAACTCCAGAAATCATAGATACTTCTAGTTCATATTATTTTTTGAATGAAAATCCTTTTGGGTTTGATTCTAAAAAAGCAGATGTTTCTCCAGTAAATCATAAGGAATTTGAGGGATTTGGAGGTGCAAATTTTAACGCTCACTTAATCAAGAAGGACTTTCCAATTTTGAAGGAAACTGTAAATGGAAAACCATTGATTTGGTTTGATAATGCAGCAACCACTCAAAAACCGCAATCGGTAATTGATCGGGTAAGTTATTTTTACGAGCATGAAAATTCAAACATTCATCGTGCTGCACACGAATTAGCAGCCCGAGCTTCGGATGCGTATGAGGCTGCTCGCGAGAAAGTGAGAGTATTTTTGAACGCTAAATCTGTCAACGAAATAGTTTTTGTTCGTGGTGCTACAGAAGGAATTAATTTGGTTGCCCAAAGTTGGGGAGATCATAATTTGGTGGCTGGTGATGAAATTATCGTGAGTAACCTGGAGCATCATGCTAATATCGTTCCTTGGAAACGTTTAGCCGATAAAAAAGGTTTGAAATTAAGAGTAATTCCAGTTGATGATGACGGACAAATTCTGTTAGATGAATATGCTAAATTATTGAATTCGAAAACCAAATTGGTGGCTTTTACACAAGTTTCAAATGCTTTAGGAACGGTGACTCCAGCCAAAGAAATGGTCGAAATGGCCCATGCGGTTAATGCCAAAGTACTGTTGGACGGAGCGCAATCTGTTTCGCACATGAAAGTTGATGTTCAATATCTGAATGCCGATTGGTTGGTTTTTTCTGGGCATAAATTATTTGGACCAACAGGGATTGGTGCTGTTTATGGTAAAGAAGATTTACTAAACGAAATGGAACCGTATCAATCGGGTGGAAATATGATTCAGGATGTGACTTTTGAGGAAATTAAATATCACAAAGCACCTAATCGTTTTGAAGCAGGAACTGGGAATATCGCCGATGCGATTGGTCTTGGAGCCGCGATTGATTATGTTTCGAAAATCGGAATTGAAGCCATCGGGCAATACGAACATTTTCTTTTAGAATACGCTACGAATTTATTAAAACAAATTCCAGGTGTTCGATTGATAGGAACTGCTGCCCATAAAGCAAGTGTGTTATCTTTTAATCTACAAGGCTTTACCAATGAAGAAGTGGGTCAGGCACTAAACAAAGAAGGTATTGCTGTGAGAACTGGACATCATTGTGCGCAGCCTATTTTGAGAAGGATGGGAGTAGAAACGGCCGTTAGACCATCCTTAGCATTTTATAATACAACACAAGATGTGGATGTTTTTATAGAAACGCTCTGGAAATTGAAATCCAGAAAGTAAAAATGATTTTTAAAAAATAGTTGTGAATATAAAAGACAGCTAGTTTAGAACAGATTGATATTTTTTTTTTTTTTGAAAGTGCAGCATTCATCCTGAAGAGTTGCACTTTTTTTTGTAGGGCATATAAGGGTTTATACGATTTTTATGTCAATTAATCGGTTTTTTTTGTTTGTTAGCGATTTTTTTTAATTATTTTTGGTTCATCTTAATTCTTAAAAAAAGTAAATGAATAATAAAATTACGCTACTCATTTTTACAGTATTCTTCTCATTTTCAGTTTCTGCGGCTATATCAAATGCGGAAAAAGAAGTCTTAATAAAATTGAACCAAGCTACCAATGGGAGTAAATGGATCAATAAATGGGACTTTTCTTTGCCCATCAATAAATGGTATGGAGTCAAAGTAATTGATGACAAAGTTGTTGCTATAAATTTAAAAAATAACAATCTGACAGGTCGTATTCCTGTTGAGATTACTACACTTTTGAACTTGCAGGAATTGAATTTAAGCACCAATTTGTTGAATGGTGAAATCCCTCTCAACATTGGTAATCTAAAAGCTTTGCAAACGTTAGACCTTTCTTTTAATAAAATGACAGGCTTTATTCCAGTTTCAATTTGTACGCTGCCTAATTTGAAAACTTTAGCACTTGATCGCAATATTTTTTCGGGTGCAATACCTCAAAATATTGGAAAAATTGCTTCACTGGAGAATTTATCTTTATATGAAAATTCTTTTAACGGAACATTACCACTTTCTTTATATGACTTAAAATCGTTGAAGTCACTTTCTTTATACACTAATAGATTTACAGGAAGTTTGAGTCCTTCAATAGGGAATTTAGTTTTACTGGAAAATTTAAATCTTTTTGACAACGATTTCAAAGGGCAAGTGCCATTAGAATTGGAAAAACTGACTCATTTGAAAAAAATGAATATATCCTATAATATGTTTTCTGGTCAGGTTTCAAATAAATTATCACTATTGGATAAGCTGAATATGACGATGAGAAACGAAGTAGGAAATGTGGTTTCCTTACCTGTTTCAAAAGGATAAAAACGGTTATTTGTTCGGATGAAATGCAATAAAAATATTGTTATTGTTTGTTTTAATACATTTAGTTTGAAAACCCTGTAACTTCATACATTATAGGGTTTTCTTTTTGTAGTTATGTGCATCAAGAGTATTTGTCTAACTACAAATGAGTTAACAGTATTTTTTGCTATTCTAATGCGATTGACATTATCTTAATAATAGCCTAATGTTATAAATTTGATAATTTAGAGGTTGTTATTGTGTCAGTTTCTTATTTTTTTATAATTTTATTGTGAATTCAATCGATTTAGTGATTGATAGCCTAAAAATTTAATTCATCAACATTTTAATATTATAAAGTTATGTTAGTACAATATCAAGGAGAGAGAAATGGAGTTCCAACAACATTTACAATAAGAATTGTAGGGAACAATCTATCTAAAAGTAGTTCTAATTATCAAATAGACTTATTGGCTGGAGATAACCCTTTACCAATTTTTACAAGTTCAATTCTTCAGACTTTGTCAAATTGTTTGAAAGAAGTTTACTTATTCAGAAAACACAACAATATCAAGTTTGATGCTTCTTCTGAAAAAATTGCGCCAAAATTAGTTCCTTACGATTTGGTTTTATACAACTATAATAAGTTTGCATTGTTTGCAGCGTAGATTGTCTCTATTAATAATACAATATAAGACCGTTTGTAAGAACGGTCTTTTTTGTTTTTATATTGATATTCTATCTGTATTAATGAAGTTGTAATTTATATTTTGAGTACAATTACAAAAGAAGAATGAGTAACAATATAATAATTATAATAGCACCAATAGAAAGATAGATGCCATGACCAGTAGCTTTTAGATTCGCATGAATTGTTTTAACTTCTTTGCGAAGTTCTTTTTTTTCTGCACGACTCATCTTAGATTTATCCATTTTTTTTATTTCCTCCAGACGATTAAGCATGTCTTTTACTTCTGCTGGCATTTCATTGCTTGTTACAGTAACTGTATTTACGTTTTTCTCAGCTGCAACAATTGTGGAAGGAAAAATACTTAACGACAACACCATCATCGTTAAATAAAAGTGTAGTTTTTTCATGTTGTTTTTGTTAAATTATTTAATAAAAAAGGTATGGGCTAAAAACAGTATCTGTTTTTAGCCCATAATTTGTCTTAGATTTTTTTTCCTTGTATAAGTCTTAGCAAGACAGCAATAATTGCTATAACAAGTAGTATGTGAATGATGGATCCCGCACTATAGGCGAAAAAACCAATTGCCCAAAAAAGAACTAAAATAACTGCTATTGTATAAAGTAAATTGTTCATGATTTCTATTTTTTAGGTTAATATATTTAGTCAACTGTGAAGTTTTTTAATGTTTTCCTAATTTGTCAATATCCTGATTGAGTTCGCTTTTAAAAGAGTAGCAATCTGAGTTGGTATTATTTTATAGCTTTTCATTTTTTCTTCCAAAGCATCTTTTCTTCTTTTAAATTATTTATAACCTGAACTCGATTATTATTGTGTTTTTACATTTCGCTCCTATGAAGTGCTTGTTATTTTTATTTAATTCTATAAACATATTGCCACGTTGTAGCTAAATTTAGTATTTCGATAACCTTATTAACTCCGTAGGAGTGTACTGTTTATAGCACTGTTTATAGACATTTTGTTTTTAATAAACCAGTCTGGTGTTTTTTACAGAACAGCCTAGAACCTTATCATAGTATTCTTGTTTTACGTGGTTTCTTAATTGATTATAGCCTAATGTTTCTTTGTAATATTTAACAACGCTATATTGAATTGGGGCTTCTTTTTGATTTGCTTTACCCACATTGCTTTTTTCTTTTTTAAATAAATTGATCATACTTTGTAATTTAAGTTAAGTACTTGAGGACATTGCAAAGATGATTTGTTTGAAAAAAAAACAGCTTATATAACTTTTGTGCTGGTTTATATGATTTCCATATATTTTTTAAATTATTAAGAATTATTCATTTTTTTTGTATCGAATCTTCTTTCTTTTTCGAATCTTCCTTTTTTTCTGACTCCTCTTTTTTCTTAGCTTCTTCTTTTTCTTTTTTATTAAAATAACCTCTGAATAAAAAATTATGTTTAGCTGCTTCCATGTTTTCGCTCAATCCTTTTGATCCAATTTGAAGGTTTGTCATCGTTGCATCTAGTTTTGAAGCAAATTTTTTGTCATTCATCAATTTGAATAATGTCCCTTTTCCATTATTCATGTTGTATGTAAATTGAGCCAACTGAGCAGTAATAATCTCGGCATTGTCCACACTGGCTTTTACGGTTTTCATTAAATCATCCATTTCTATTGGACTAGTTGAACTGATAAAAGCATTGTCTTTTATTATTTTATTGGAAGATGTTCCAGGAGAAATAGTCAGGACTTTATCTCCTACCAATCCATCTGAACCAATACTGGCTCTGGCATCTGTTTTTATGAACTTTTGGACGTCTTTTTGGATTGTTAAAACCACCACTACGCTAGAATCATTTACCAATTCGATTTCGCTTACGGTACCCACATTTATTCCTGAAAAGCGCACGTTATTCCCCATTTTTAAGCCACTTACCGTTTTGAATTTTGATTTTAACTGAAAGTTGGATCCAAATAAGTTCTGTTGTTTTCCAATAAAATAAATAGTAAGGATGAATAATAGCAATCCGCCCATTACAAACATCCCTAATTTCCAATTTGATTCGGCATCTTTATTCATGACTCAAGTTTTATTGATTAAGTAAAAAAGGAACGTACCCATTCGTCCTTACTTTTTTCCAATTCGGTATAAGTTCCTTCGGCTATGAATTCTCCGTCTTTCAGAATTAATATTCTGTTTCCCGTAATTTTGGCGCAAGCCATATCATGGGTAATTATGATGGAACTTGTTTTATATTTTTTTTGAACATCAAGTATCAATTCACTAATTTCTCTAGATGTAATGGTGTCTAATCCGGATGTTGGTTCGTCGTATAAGATAATTTCTGGCTTTATAATTAACGCTCTTGCCAAAGCAATTCTTTTTTGCATCCCGCCTGATAATTCGGCTGGCATTTTATCTATGGACTCTTTTAAACCGACACTTTCTAAAGCTTCGATAATTTCGGTTTCAATTGCTTCTTCAGATAAATCTCGAGTATGATGTTTTAATGTAAATTTCAAATTTTGTCTAACGGACATGGAATCATACAAAGCTCCATTTTGAAACATAAATCCAATTCGGACTCTTAGATTATTAAGTTCATCATACTTTAAATTTGTGATTTCCTGGTCAAAAATTTTAATATTTCCTTTGTCAGCTTGTACTAGTCCTACTAAACATTTAATGGTAACTGATTTTCCTGAACCGGAACGCCCCAGGATTATTAAATCTTCTCCTTTGTTTAGCGTAAGATTAATACCTTTTAGAACCATGTTTTTTCCAAAGGACTTATGTAGATTCTTGATGGTTATGATGGGTTGTGTTTCCATGATTTTATACTAATAAATCAGTTATCTGCGCTGCCAACATATCAAGAATGAAAATAGAGAGTGAAGCTAAAACAACCGCTTCATTGGCTGCAACTCCTACACTAGCCGTTCCGTTTGTTGCATTAAAACCTTTGTAACAGCCTATCACTCCTATAAAAAATCCAAAGAAAAACGTTTTGATAGTAGCTGGAAACACATCCAGAAATTCGACATGCTCAATCATTTCAGAGAAATACAGCTGTAGGGTGATATCTCCGTGGATTTTGTAACCAATGAATCCTCCTAAAATCCCAATAAAATCCGCATAGAATACCAAAATAGGCAGCATACAGGTCGTGGCTACAATGCGGGTTACTACTAAATATTTATACGGATTAATTGCCGAAACCTCCATAGCGTCTATTTGCTCAGTTACTTTCATAGAACCCAATTCAGCTCCAATTCCAGAAGCTATTTTTCCAGCGCAGATTAAAGCCGTAATGACTGGTGCAATTTCTCTAATCAAAGACAAAGAGACCATGCTGGGCAACCAGGATTCAGCTCCAAATTTGAGCAATGTTGGTCGCGATTGAATAGTCAATACTAATCCCATTATAAAACCTGTGATGGTGATTAATGACAGTGTTTTATAACCTATGGCAAAGCATTGTCTGGTAAACTCCCTGAATTGAAAAACAGGTTTGAAAAGTTCTTTAAAAAACCTGTATATAAATAGAGAAATAGTACCCGCTTCTTCAAAAGTATTTTTGAGATAAGTTTCCAAAATGATAGGCTTTAAATAGTATTAATTAATTCAAGTTGCTAGTTAATTGACTTACTTAATTGCAATCCAAATACAAACAATGTTAGCTTTATTAAAAAACCGTCCAAAGTCACTGCATGTATAGTTCTTGGAAAAAGTTTTTTAATA